>Ga0180009_10000044_pt1 | contig 220255 bp, 185 predicted proteins | sample OS_PC_MetaG_FD_123537 | JGI IMG/M metagenome (GOLD analysis project Ga0180009, IMG submission 123537) | Groundwater microbial communities from the Aspo Hard Rock Laboratory (HRL) deep subsurface site, Sweden - OS_PC_MetaG | ecosystem: Environmental > Aquatic > Deep subsurface > Groundwater...
GCAGCAACCGGTTTTTTTCATGACGGAACTAAAAACATTTTTTTACTTTTATGGCTTATTAACCAAACCATTGGGCTTATGCAGCAATTAGTAAACACAAAAGCTGAATGTGTCCGACAGATAATGGGGGATAGGAGTGAAAAACATGGGTATATAAGAAGTTACCGCCAGGCAGAAAAAAGACCATGCGGAGATTAACACCTTTAATCTACGTATATTTTGCGGAGAATATTTTGTTTGCGGAGAATAATACTTATATTTGTCGCATAATTTGCGGAGAATGAAAATCTATATACACGAAAAAGAGAACTGGACTGACTTTAACTGGGACAGCAACAAAGTGATGAAAAAACTTGCTGAAGCCAGAAATCAACAGGGCAGACTTCTTGGTAAAATGGAATCATTGGGTTTTGATTTGCAGAATGAAGCGGTATTGAATACGCTTACTTTAGATGTTATAAAATCATCCGAAATCGAAGGTGAATTTTTGGAAATTGAACAAGTACGTTCCTCTATTGCCCGTCGACTGGGAATTAGTATTGCCGGAGCAGTAGCATCTGATCGCCATGTTGATGGAGTTGTTGAAATGATGATTGATGCTACACAGCGGTATGATTTGCCTTTGACCAAAGACAGATTGCTTGGCTGGCATGCAGCACTTTTCCCAACAGGCTGGAGTAACCTCTATAAAATCACTGTTGCTGATTGGAGAAAAGACACAACTGGTCCAATGCAAGTGGTATCGGGACCTTTGGGAAAAGAAAAAGTTCATTATCAAGCTCCGGATTCAGGCAGAATAGAACCAGAAATGAAAATATTTTTAGACTGGTTTGAAAATGAGCATGAGTATGATTTAGTGCTTAAAGCAGCTATCGCTCATTTCTGGTTCGTAACAATTCATCCATTCGACGACGGAAACGGGCGAATTGCAAGAGCAATTACAGATATGACATTGGCTCGTTCTGACAAAAGTATCAGGCGGTTCTACAGTATGTCGGCACAAATCAGGGTTGAAAGGAAACAGTATTATGAAAAACTTGAAAGAACACAAAAAGGAGATTCTGATATCACAGCATGGATTTTATGGTTTTTACAATGTTTAACCAATGCTATTGAATCCACAGAAGACACTTTATCGAAAATACTAAAAAAAGCAGAGTTTTGGAAAATCCATTCCACCACAATCCTAAATGACAGGCAACAAAAAATAATAAACAGACTACTTGATGGATTTGACGGAAAGTTGACAAGCTCAAAATGGGGAAAAATTAATAAGTGCTCACAAGATACAGCTCTTCGGGATATTCAAGATTTGATAAAGAAGGATATCTTACAAAAAGACGCAAGCGGCGGACGAAGCACAAATTATGAACTGCGGAGCATTTAACAGGGGTAATAAGAATTGCCAGGCAGCTATTTTGAATAAAATAAAACTGCATCATTACTAAACTAAAACAAAGTAGCTTTAGCATTTGCCATCAGGCAAGTGATTCAGTTTTATTGTGCTTTGACAGGAAAGCATCAAGTAGTCAGCTACTATTCTTATACAAACCTCAAGGCTCTCCCTAACCCTCAAAACGACCACTTTAAATCCACAAAGCCTGCCATGCCGCCTTTGCCCCAGCGCTCCTGATCGCCGCTCACGAAGGTTTGCAGCAGTATGCCCAGATCAAGGTTGGTAACCAGCGACCAGCTGATGCCCGGCAGGGCGTAATACAACTGCTGATCAGGCATGGCCATGGCCGATACATTGGCTGTAAGGATGGGCGACAAAGGATAGGAAAGACTTGCTGTGAGGGCAAATTCGGCCAGTGAGAGGTTGTCGGCACGCAGGGGCTGGTTGAGGTTGACAAGCATTGCCGGCTGGCGATTGTATCCGCCATTGTACAACACTTCGAACACCCCATAAAGCCCGCCGGCAAACAAATAATCCACCGAAACAGCTGCCACCATATTGGAAGACTGCAGGCTGTCGGTTTTTTGCAAGTCGCTAAACCAGCTCACTTCTCCCTTAAAGCCAGCGCCGCTCAGGTTACCGGCCCAGCCACCACCCAAGGCCAGCCGGTTATGAAAATAACCACCCAGCACTTGCAGGTCGTAACCTTTTACGTTTACCACATAATACAGCGCTGCCACGGCATTGCTGATATGATCGGCAGGTGCCACAGCCAGCTCCAGGCGCGACATCCCACTGAGGTGATGCTGCACACGCAGCGCATCGGCACCGGGGCGTTCCACATAGTCGAAATCGAAAAACGAATAGGTATTGAAAAGATCATTGGGGTTGGAAACCAAATTGATGCCCCAGTTGATCCGCTGACGGCCCAGGCTTATCTGCCAGTTGCTGTGCCGCCACTCTACAAAAAACCTGTCGCTGCTCAGCTGAAAAGCAGCGTTGGGGCTGATACGACGCGCCAGTGTAAGGTCCAGAAAACCACCATCTGCTTCGAGCATTTCGAGGTAGTCTGGAGTATTACTCACATTATCGCCCCAAAAAATTCGGTTGCGAAAGGCTGCCTCAAAATACCAATTATTATTTGGCATCCAGTTCAAATTAAGTCTGTTATGGACGATATTGTTCCAGCCAGTACTTTGATCATCAAAGCTCCGGCTAACGGAAGGCAGGGTCTTGAGGTAGCCATTCAGATTCAGCTTTTGATCTCCATAAGCTGTTTGGGCTTTCGGTACCGTAGCAGCCAAAAGCAGAACAATCAGCAGAAGAATTCTGTGTTTCTTCATGACCCATGATTTTCGTCGCTGGCCACAGCACCATCCACGAGGGTGATCACCCGGCGTGCCCTTTCGATCACACGTTGGTCGTGGGTTGAGAAGATCAGGGTGATATTTTCATCACGGTTCAACTTCTCCATAATGTCGAGCAGGTTAAAAGCCGATTGGGTATCGAGGTTGGCGGTAGGTTCGTCGGCCAGCACAAAATCGGGCCGCGAAGCCAGTGCCCTGGCCACGGCCACACGCTGCTGCTGGCCTCCCGAAAGCTGTGCCGGACGGGCGTTGAGTCTGTCGCCCAAGCCCACCTGTTCCAGGATTTCGCGTGCCCGCTGATCAATGGCTTTGCGGGGCTGTTTTTGCAGCAGCATGATAAACGACACATTCTCGACCGCCGTGAGCACAGGAATCAGGTTATACGACTGAAACACAAAGCCGATATGCCTCAGGCGGTAATCAATCAGCTGCCGCTCCTTGAGCTTGGTGATATCGGTTTGGTTGATCAATATGCTTCCCGAGCTGGGCTTGTCGAGGCCGCCCAGCATATTGAGCAGGGTTGTCTTGCCCGAGCCCGAAGGTCCAACAATACTGGTGAATTCGCCTTGCTCAAAAGCGAGGTTTACTTCGTTGAGTGCTTTAACCGGCACGATGGTTTCGTTATAAATCTTGCTAAGTCCGATGGTTTCTATTACAGCCATTTCAATGCTATTTTAAATGTATAACTATTCTTTTCTAACTGCTTCGGCAGGAACCAGTTGCAAAGCCTTAAAGGCAGGATACAAAGCCGAAAGCAGGGCAATTAGGAGCACCAAAAATGCGGTTTGCAGGTAAAAAGGTGTTTCCAGATAGGGATAAATCATATTGCCATAGCCGTAAATCGCCAGTGAATCGCCTGCCACTCCCGCCAGGTTGATGCCCTGCCTGCCCAGCCAGCTGATCAGCCCGAAGCCAAGCAGCATACCAGCTGCGGCACCGGTAAAGGACAGCAAGACCGTTTCGAACATGATCATAAGAAAGACACGTTTTTTGTTCATCCCGACAGCCATCAGCATGCCCAGCTCGCGCGTGCGTTCAAAAACCGACATCAGCATGGTGTTTAAAATTCCAAAGCCCAGTCCGAGCAGGATGATAAACACCAGAAAAATCAAGCTTTGTGAAGTCATTTCCTGCATCAGCACCAATTCCTGCGAAAGCTTTTCCCACGACCTCACTTCAAGCTCCGGAAACTGCTGCTGCAATTGCTGTTTCAGCTTTGTTATCTGATCAAAATCATCTGATAACAAAGCGATTTCATGTGCCAGCTGTTCGCCCCCCAAAAGCGGGTTGATATCAGTACGTTGCACAAAAACGGTGGTCTCATCAAAAGCAACATCTATGGTCTTGAAAATTCCGACAACTTTAAAGGAAGCTGCTGTAATCTCTCCATCAAGGTTTTGGAAATTAAGCACCAGACGCGAGCCAACATCAGCTTTTAGCTTAGTGGCAAGCTCCTGTCCGATATATACCGGATTACGCTTCACGCCTTCGAAATAAGCCCCTTTGATGAGCCATCCTTTCAGATCAGTGAGCCTTTGTTCAGCCTGCGGATCAATGCCGGTGATCTGAACACCAGACGACACCTTTGCCGAAGCAATGATTCCATTCGCTTTGGTGCGCAGAGCAGCCTGCTTAACCGTTTGATTTTGCTGAAGCTTCAGCATAATTTCCTGCGGATTGGTGAGGTATTGCGTTACTTCACCATCGTGCACAAAATCAGGGTTATGAATTTGTATATGCGACACAAAGCGTTCGATCACATTGTTGAAGCGTTGCTGCACAAAACCCATCGAAAAGGCCGAAGCCATTAAAGCAGCAGCCAGTCCGATCATTATGGCAATCAGTATGGTAAGACTGCGGCTGGTATTGCGCCAGATATTACGCCAGGCTATTTTTATTAACATCTTTCGTCCTCCTTATTAATTACGTGCTGCCTTTAAAATATTCATCCTGAACACCTTCAAAACAGGATAGAGACCAATGACCAGGGTGATCAGCAAAACAACGACTGCCTGTGAGCTAAACACCTGCAGGTCTAGCGCAAAGGGCATCACGGCTTCCATTCCGTAGGTTTCGAACATGGCTTCCATCTCTTCGCCAAAGCGGATGGGATGATGGTGCATATACAGGATTACCGGAAAACCGCCAACCAGGCCAGCCGCTACGCCAATCATGCTGATAAAAACAGTTTCAACAAAAGTTATCAGTGCAAGCTGACTCCGTTTCATGCCTACGCTGAGCAAGATACCGAATTCGCGTTGTCGTTCCAGCATCATGGTGAGTACAGTGCCCAAAATGCCGAAACCCACCACCAGATACAACATATAGATGATCATCATACCCGATGCCCTGTCGAGTTCGAGGCTTTGCAGCAGTGTGGGCATCATTTGCTTCCAGGTGAGCACCTTAAACCACTTTGGATCAAGTTGATCACGCAGCTGCTGAGCCAGTAAATCGGTCTGTTCTTTTTCTTCAGGGGTGATCAACAAAGCTGTGAGTCGCTCTTCGGCACCAAAAAGCTGTTGTGTGGCAGCAAGTGGCATAAAAATGAGCTGATCGTTGAGGCGGGGCAAACTGATTTTCATTATGCCTTTAACCGGATAAATACCGGCAGCACTCATTCCCCTAAAGCCTTGCCCCACAAGAATTATGGAATCACCCACATCCATCTTCAGGCGTTCGGCCAGTCCGTCGGCCAGTAAAACAGCCTGATCGCCTGCTTCGAGCGAAGTACCTTCGAGTAATTTGTGCCCCATGTCGTTCAGCCGGTTCTCAGCCTCGAAATCAACGCCACGCAGCATCACTGGTCGGGTAGACTTTTCTGTTGCTGCCAGCATAAACGATTCAAAACGCGGCACCACATAAGCAATCCCACTGGTTTGCCGGATGATTTGTTTTAGTGTATCATCATACATAAATGCATGATCCACAGATGGTTCGTCCTCGTACAAGCTATCCTGCAGCTGCAAATAACCAGTAGAAAGCTTCACCATATTGGAGATCATCGCTTCGTGCGAACCTTTTGTCATTGACTCGGCTACCAGCGCAAGGATTACAGCAAAAAAGACAGAAGAAGCGGTGATCAGCGTCCGTCGTTTGTTGCGCCAGAGGTTACGCCAGGCCAGGATGAATAACATCTTCATGGGTTTTGATTTTTAGGCGTTTTAGCGGATTTGTTTCAGGTTTTGGATCGAAAAAAAGTCCGGCTCAATTTTCGGGTTAAAATCGATCGCATGATAGGTGAGCACGGTTTTGTGGCCGGGCTTATCGCTGGGTATCATTTCCATTACGGCAGGAATTTCTTTGCCCCCCATCATTTTGATGTCTTTGAAGTGCATGGTAGAAACCAGCTCATCATCCTCATCATAATTTTCGACACGCATCTGGAAATACTTCTCTTTGGCCACCCAAAGCAACACCTTGCTGTAAACCACCGATGATTCGGGATGCGGAATCATTTCTATTTTCCAACAATCGTATCCGTCGAGCTGTTCCTCGGCCAGGATGCGATGGTCATAATCTTCGAGTATGGTACTTTCGCGTACCAGATCGTCATTGGAGAAGTCGCTTCCCATCCAGGATTGCGACATCATCGAAGGCGGCATTTTGATGGTTCGGTCGATATTGGGCAGGTAATTCCAGATCTCCTTGTCGCGTTTCAGGTAACCGACACCTTTGTCGCGCGCCGGAGCGGTGATAAAGATCAGGCTGTAGTCGTTGCCCAGCGACCAGGATTTCATACTTACTTCACGCGTGTAGCGCGGCCTGATGGTTTGCATACTCAGTTCGGCATACATGGCATCGCCTTTCATGCGCTGCTCCATCTTGCGGATGATTTCGGTAACATCTTCCTGAGCCGAAAGACTAAGCACTGGAATAAGGCAGAGCAACAAGCTTAAACATTTTAATCTGAAAAGTGATTTCATATTATCAATTTTTTGTTCGGAGGCTACAGAACTAATTATTCTCCTGATTTTGTTTTTCTTTCTTCCCATTTATCGAGCAATGCCGGAATTTCTTGTTCCATAAACTTATAAAATTCAGCAGCTTCAACTAGCCATTGCGACGTTTTATCTGCTTTACGGATGCGAAAATCCAGGCCTTTCATAAACATGGCATACATGGTGGACAAAACACCCGTTTTGAGCCGCATAATCTGCGACCAGCAATAATCCGGTGCCAGCCGGTAATAAGTTTTGCGGTCTCCGGGAATGGTGGCCGGCTTGATCAGGTTCATGGTGGTGAGCATTTTCACACTGGTGCTGATCGAGCTTTTACTGGCCTGCAGCACCTCCGTAAACTCATCAAAACTAACAAGTTCTTTGTCGGATACGGCCAAATATCCAATGATTCGACCCACCATACGTGTGAGCCCGGATTGTTCCATAATCAATCCACATTCTTCGATGTATTCCTGTCTGCTTGAAATATGCTGCATAATGGCTTGTGATAAATTGTGCTTGCAAATATACAACTTTTTGGTTCTTTTCATAAAGAACTAAATAAATATCTATTTTTTCAAAGCATTCCTTAATTTTGCCAATTAACCAAATCATTATTAACCAACAACAACTATCATGGACGAAAAATTAATGGACGTAAGCGGCAATCTCTCTTCGGCAACTGATTTGATAATGGAATATGTAGTGAATTATGGCATGAAGTTTTTAGGTGCCATTTTGGCTCTTATTATCGGATTGTGGATTGTGGGGCTAATCAGTAAATCCCTGCGCAAAGTCATGGAAAAGCGTGAGGTAGATCCTTCATTGCGCGGATTTCTGGGTACTTTCCTGAGTATCGTACTTAAGATTTTGGTAATCATCAGTGTGCTGGGCATGGTTGGCATTCAGATGACTTCCTTTATTGCCATTTTGGGTGCTGCTTCTCTGGCTGTAGGTTTATCCCTGCAAGGCTCGCTACAAAACTTTGCAGGTGGAATCATCATCCTGATTCTTAAACCTTTTCGGGTAGGCGATTTTATCGATGCACAGGGGCATCTGGGAACGGTTGAAGACATTAAAATCTTTACGACCCAACTCAAAACCGTTGACAATAAGGTGATTTTTATTCCTAATGGCGACCTGGCCAACAGTTCAATTACCAATTTTTCTATAAAAGAAACCCGTCGTGTGGAGTGGACTTTTGGTATCGCTTATGGCGACAGCTACGATAAAGCGCGTGAAGTATTGCAAAGACTTATTGATGAAGACAGTCGCATCCACAGAGATCCGGAGCCATTTATCCGCCTCACCAGCCTGGGCGACAGCTCCGTGAATATCGTTGTGCGTGTTTGGCTGAATGCAGCTGATTACTGGGAGGTATTTTTCGATATGAATGAAAAAGTATATAAAGCCTTCTCCGAAGAAGGTATCAATATTCCCTTCCCACAAATGGACGTGCATTTGCACCAGGAAGAGTAAAACGATAGAAAAAGCGCTGGTATTTTTGCCAGCGTTTTTTTATAACTTAAACTGATACTCAAGACCCGCCACAAATGAACGGGTTAAGCCATCAGGGCGCAAATCGCGCGTTACAAAAGGGGCTGCTAAACTTAACTGTATCATAGAACGATCATTCAGGTCGAAGTTCACAAACAGATTACCATTAAAGGTCAGACCCTGTGAGCCTTTCAGCACTACTTTCCTGCCGGCTGAGTCAGTAAAGCTGTCGTCGCCAAGGTGGTAAATGGGCAATAAAGCCGGCACCAGTGTTATCCGATCAGTAAGCCTTAGCTGATAGGTGAGCCGGAAAAGTAAATCACCTTTCCTTTCATATTCGTTAGTGGAAATATACCTGCTTAAGGGCGAAGATGCGGGGAAATCTGCACTTAAAAACGTATTATTATTATTGGTGAGCGGTTGCTGTAGCGCCAGCATGAAATGAAATTTTTTCCAGGCATATGCCGTTCCCAAAATCAGATCAAAAGTACCCAAACTCGGCTGGAAGTCCATCGGGAGCGCCATCCCGTCCTTAAGAAGATTTCCATCCTGCAGGGGAATTTTAAACCCAGCCATAAAGGTGCTCGCTTTGTAAAGATAATTTGCAGTAAGGAATACATCAGACAAACCTCCTGAAGAGGCCAGGTCATTTTTCTGGGCCATATAGCCCATTTTCAGGTTCATATTAAACTGCTCATTGAAAATGCGGGTATATTCAACAAACCCACTACTGGCAGCCACATCATTGTCGGCTTGCCCAAAAGCGAAGCCAACCCGTAACTGATTGAAATAATCGGTTTTTTCAGTCTGCTGATCCCCTTTTAGGGAATTGATTGTGCAAAAACCCGCATCAGAACATCCCTGAGCATGCACATAACCCATCATTACTGTAAGAATCACTAAAACACCAAGTTGCTTTTTCATGTGTAAGGCATTGAAATTAATGGCTAAATAAGCAACAAAACACGAGAAATGTTCAATTCCAGCAGACATACTCATTCAGCACATCAAAGTTTTACAAATAAATTGAAAGTTAAGTCTTAGCTTTGATCTGCTTTATTTTATAAATTTGTTGCAATTCGGCTTTTATGAAAAGCGTTCGGCCAACAACCAGCATATGTTTTCCCAAACCCATGATAAAAAAATTACCATGACAAAAAAACTGATTCAGCTAATCCTGTTGATTATAGCTTTTACAGCGAATTCCTGCACCGATAAACCCCTCCAAACCAACGAACAATCGGACAATTTTAAAGCGCTTGTTCAAGCTTATACCAATGGTATTATTTCAGTTGGAGACGAAATCATGGTCAGGTTCAACAATGAAATCCCGGGAGCCAGGCAAGGTGATGTGCTGGCAGGAAATCCGCTTGTGCTGGACCCTCAAACCAAAGGAACAAGCTATTGGCGCGATGGCAAAACCCTGGCATTTAAGCCTGAGAACTGGCTAAAACCCAATCAAAGCTATTCCTGCCAAATTAATATCGGCGCTATCTTTCCTGAAAAGACAGCCCATCAAAATCCGCTTGTTTTTAGCTTTCAAACCAAAAAACAGGATGTGCTGGTAAGTGCTGATAAGTTCATTACCCAGGGAAAATTTTACCGTCTCGAAGGCAGTGTGTTGCTAGCTGATGTTGCCCCGAATAATGCTGTTGAAAAACTCATCAGTTTAGACGACAAAAAACTCCAATCGGACCTTCAATGGCAGCATTTGAGTGGTGACAATCATCGTTTTGTAATCGATAGCATTGTACGTCTGGAGGCAAACAAAACCCTGATAATCAATTATGACGGACAAGCAGTTGGAGCTGAAACAAAAGGAGAGTTAGCGGTTGAAATTCCGGGCCTGAGCACTTTTAAACTCATACGTACTGTTGTGGAGCAAGAACCCGCACAAGTTTTAAAGCTGGAGTTTTCTGATCCGCTGCATCCCACACAAGACATAACAGGGCTCATCAGCCTGAATGAAAACACGAATCTCAGAACAAAAAAAACAGCAAACACCCTCACAATTTATCCCACTGATCGTATCATTGAAACTCAAAAATTAATTGTGAGTGGTGATCTGAAAAACGAAATGGGCTATCCTTTAGGCCAGGACACTACCTTCGAAGTGAATTTTGAACCCGTGAAACCAGATGTGCGTTTTGTGCAATCCGGCGTAATTGTTCCTGACGCGCCTTCGGGCGGGCATGTTGTTTTTCAGGCCGTTAACCTGAATGCTGTGGATCTTTTTGTGATTCAGGTTTTTGAACAAAACATCCCTTATTTTCTGCAGCAAAATCAACTCGATGGCAGCAACAATCTTACAAATTTCGGCCGGCTCATCCTGAAAAAAAAGATCAACCTTACCGAAGGTATTGCTCTGGGAACAAGTTCATGGAACACCTATTCCTTTGATCTCAAGCAACTTCTCAAGTCAGATCCAGGCGCTATCTATCGTATTGAGTTACGCTTTAAAAAGGATTACTCCACCTACAGCTGTTCGAATGAAAGCCAGGATGATGATTCGCAATTAACAGCAGAATCCGAGGAAAATTACAGCGAGATCTGGGACAAAGGCCTGTACTGGCCGCAATGGAATTACACTGACGATTACGATTGGCGTCAGCAGGACAACCCCTGCCACAACACCTACTACCAAAACCGTTGGGTTTATCGCAATGTGATGGTATCCGATCTGGGAATTATCGTTAAAACCAATGGCAAAAAGGGCTACAGGGCTTTTGTTACCGACCTCAAAACTACGCAATCGCTTGCCGGTATCGAAGTTTCATTTTACAACCTTCAAAATCAATTGATGGGTTCGGGCCACACGAACAATCAAGGAACGCTGGATCTCAAATTCGATGATCAGCCCTGGCTGGCCGTGGCAAAGCGCGGCAACGAAAAAACCTGGCTGCGCGTGGATGAAGCTTCTGCCCTGTCGTATGCCAGCTTCGACGTAACGGGTTCTGAATCCGTTGAGGGTTTGAACGCTTTTATTTATGGCGAACGCGGCGTATGGCGTCCCGGCGACACGATTCACTTGACGATGGTTGTAAACGATGCCGAAAATCCATTGCCCGAAAATCAACCTGCCACACTGCACCTTTACAATCCGGAAAACAAACTGGTGCAAAAAATCGTACAAACCAATCCTGTAAACAAATTCTATACTTTTAGTTTCCTTACCCAAAAAGAAGATCCTACCGGCAATTGGCTGGCCAAAGTAAAAATTGGAGGAGCCTGGTTTAGCAAAACCGTCCGGATTGAAACCATAAAACCCAACAGGTTAAAAATTAAGCTGGACTTTGATGAAGAAATCCTCAGTGCCACAAAACCTGTTAAAGGAAATCTCGACGTAAACTGGCTTCATGGCGCTCCCGGCAAGAAACTAAAGGTAAAGGCCGACCTTAAATTCAGGGCAGCCAGCACTACTTTTAAAGGATATCCCGGCTTTGTTTTCAGCGACCCCGCCAAAACACTTGATATGCGCGAAGAAACCGTGTTCGACGGCACCACCGACGCATCCGGAAAAGCAAGTTTTTCGTTCGAGAAAAACCTGACCGAATTTGCTCCCTCCATGCTGAAAGCCGTTTTTACCGTTAAAGCTTTCGAGCCGGGCGGCGAATTCAGCATCACACAGCAGAGCAAAGATTACTCTCCTTTCGAAACCTATATCGGCCTGCGCATGCCCGAACTCCCCAAAAACAACTGGCATTATGAATCAGGAAAAGATTATCAAATAGAAGTAGCTTCGGTCGATTGGAAAGGCAAGCCCACCAATGCAGACGAACTTTTGGTTGAAGTTTTTCAGTTGCAATGGGAGTGGTGGTGGCATTCCAATGGCAACGACCTGGCCTATTATGTGCAACAAAGTCACAACAAACCCATCCAAAGCCAAGTCGTTCAAACCCGCGACGGGAAAGGCTCGTTTAAGCTTTCGATCGACAAAAACAGCTGGGGGCGTTATCTGGTGCGCGTAAGCCAGCCCGGCGGACACAGCACCGGCGAAATTGTTTATTTCGACTGGCCTTACCGTAAATCGAACGAAGGCGATGGTTTTGCCACGCGCCTGAGCTTTAACGCCGACAAGGAAAGCTATCAAAAAGGCGAAAAAATAAAGCTAAATATCCCCGGGGAGCCCGGATCGAAAGCCTTGGTTTCGGTAGAAGCCGGCACCCGTATCTTGCAGCATTTTTGGGTGGATATCACCGAAAACGGTGGAACGATCGAACTGGAAGCCACCAAAGAGATGGCGCCAAATGCCTATATCAGTGTGTCGCTGCTGCAGCCCTATGCCCAAACCATCAGCGAAAATCCGTTGCGGATGTATGGCACTATTCCTGTTTTTGTATCAGATCCCGACACCAAACTTGAACCTGAAATACAGCTTCCCGAAAGTGTTGAACCAAAGCAATCGTTCAGCCTTGAGGTGAAAGAACAAAACGGCCATCCAATGACTTACACCCTGGCCATAGTGGACGAGGGCTTGCTGGACATCACCAATTTTAAAACGCCCGACATCCATGCCGCTTTCTACCGTCGCAAGGCCCTGATGGTGAACACCTGGGATATGTTTGATTTTGTGAGCGGAGCCTTTGGAGGGAAAATCGAAAAGGTGTTTGGCATCGGCGGAGATGTAGCACTGAATGCATTGGATAAAAAAGAACAGAACCGCTTTAAACCTGTCGTGCTGTTCTCGGGACCCCATCAGCTTAAGCAAGGCGAAACCGCTGTGCATGCCTTTACGATGCCAAACTATATCGGCTCCGTAAAAGCCATGCTGATTGGAGGAAACAACACCCAATTTGGTAGCGCAGATGAAGTGATGGCCGTAAAAAAACCTGTTATGGTTTTGGCTACTTTGCCCAGGGTGCTGGCTCCGGGCGACAAAATCACGTTGCCTGTTTCAGCTTTTATCATGGATGAAAATATCAAATCTGCCCGGATAAGCATACAAACCAATGAACTCCTGCTGGCCAAATCAACCCAAAAAGAGATAACGATCTCCGAAACCGGAGAACAAACCGTTTTCTTTGAGCTGGATGTAGCCGCTCAGATTGGCATAGCGGAAGTAAATGTGCTGATTGAAACCGATCGTGGCAAGGCCGATTACAGCCTGAACGTTGAAGTGCTAAATCCTAATCCGCCCATTAAACTGACCCAACAACTGCTCCTTGAAGCCGATGAATCCAAAAAACTTTCGACTTCGATTCCCGGAATGCCCGGAAGCAACAGCTTTTCGCTCGAAGTGTCGGCCATGCCGCCTTTGAATCTCAGCAACAGGCTCAACTACCTGATAAGCTATCCCTATGGCTGCGTGGAGCAAATCGTTTCATCCGCTTTCCCACAGCTCTATGTGGATCAACTGATTGAACCCACCGGGCAGATGCGCCGTCAGATGGAAAACAATATCAAAGCTGCTCTCAACAAACTGATGCAATACCAACAACCGAACGGCGGTTTTTCTTACTGGCCCGGAGGCGGTTACACCAGCTCCTGGGGAACGACCTATGCCCTGCATTTTTTGCTCGAAGCCGAACGCAAAGGCTATGTGCTGCCCTTTGGCATCAAAGACAAAGCCATCACACACTTACAAGGCCAAAGCAGCAGCTGGAGCCGCAATTTCAACAACATATATTACGATCTGGATCAGGCCTACAGGCTATATGTGCTGGCACTTAGCGGCAATCCTGATCTGAGTGGCATGAATCGTCAACGACAGAAAAGCGGACTCGACGAACGCAGCAAATGGCGTTTGGCGGCTGCCTATACCCTTGTTGGTAAAAGCGATGTGGCCGAAAGTCTGCTCGATATGACCCGTCTCGAAATAGCTGAATACGAAGATATGTCGCACACTTACGGTTCGGCCTTGCGCGATTATGCCATGCTTCTTGAAACCCTGATTTCGCTCGACAAAAAAGAAGCAGCAGCAAGGCTTATAAAAGACTTTTCTGAAGTGTTATCTGATAGCGATCAATGGCTGAGCACCCAAACTACTGCCTGGATGCTGATGTCGGTTGCCAAAGCAAAACCGCTGCTATCAGGCGATGCCGGAAAACTTGACTTTAGCTACCAGATTCAAAACGAAAAAGCAATCCGACAACAATCGGAACAGCTTATTGAAATCATCCGGTGGGAAAATGATACGGATTCGGCAGTTGCTGTGACGAATCATTCCGAAGGTGTTCTTTTTGTAACTTATCGGGCCGAAGGCGTGCCTTTGAAAGATCAAAGCAAAAGCATTGAGAAAAACATCGGTTTAAACCTTAGGTTTTATGATCTGAACGGAAACCTCCTCAGCCCGGAAAATATCCCGCAGGGAACCGACTTTAAAGCCGTTTTTGAGATCAGTTATACCGGTATCAGCAGAAGCAGCAGCATCAAAAACATTGCCCTGAGGCAGATTTTCCCCTCCGGCTGGGAAATTATCAACAGCAGGCTTTACGGCGAAGGCTACCAGCAATCAGGCGATCAGCCCAACTACCTGGATATTCGCGACGACAGGGTAAGTTTGTTTTTTGATCTGAATCCCCAAAAAATAAAACGCTTTGAAATACTACTGAACGCCGCTTACGAAGGCCGTTATACACTGCCTGCTGCAGTGGTTGAAGCCATGTACAGCGATAAGTTTTATGCCAGATCGCAAAGTAAAACAGTGGCTGTTATTAAGGAATAAAATACCTTGCTCAGGTCTTGAAAAAAGCGAAGCGGAATACATGGTTAAAGGGGATCGTCCTTGTGCTTACAAGTGTGATTATCTTGTTTGTACTCGTCCCCGTGCCCAGGTTTTCGAAGGATTATGCAACGCTCTTGCTTTCGGAAGAAGGCGTGTTTTTAAATGCTGCTGTAAGCCGGGACGAACAATGGCGCTTCGAGCCGCTGGATTCCGTTCCTTTTGCCTACGAGCAAGCACTTTTACATTTTGAAGATCAATACTTTTATCAGCATTTTGGGGTAAATCCGGCTGCTATGTTCAGGGCGCTGATTCAAAATATTCGAGCGCAGAAAATTGTGAGTGGCGGCAGCACCATCAGCATGCAACTGGCAAGGCTTTCCAGAGCAGGAAAAGAAAGAAATATTGGTCAAAAGCTTATCGAAATACTGATGGCCATCAAGCTGGAGTTGTTTTACAGCAAAAGTGAAATCCTGTTACTTTACGCTACCCATGCGCCTTTCGGAGGAAATACCGTTGGTCTTGAAGCAGCTTCATGGCGCTATTTCGGCCGGTCGCCCCATGAACTTTCCCGGGCCGAAGCAACTACCCTGGCTGTTTTGCCCAATGCGCCTTCGCTGATTTATCCCGGCAAAAACAGTAAGCTCCTGCAAGAAAAACGTGACCGCTTGCTTGAGAAGCTTCATCACAAAGGATTTATCGACAAGCAAAGTCTGGAGCTGGCTTTGATGGAACCCCTGCCCGAACCCCCGGACGCTTCAGCGGCACATGCGCCACATCTGATGAATTATCTTCGGAAATTAAAGGGATCCGGGCGCTACAAAACAACACTTTCAGCTGATTTACAAAAAAATGCCACAAAAATAATCACCGAATTTCAAGCCAATTATACCGAACAGGGCATTCATAATATCGCTGCACTTATCCTTGATCTTCGCAACAATGAGGTGAAGGCTTATGTGGGCAATAGCATAAGTCAGGATAAAAAACAAGGCGAAGCTGTTGATATCATTCAGGCAGCACGCAGCTCAGGCAGTATTTTAAAACCTTTTCTCTATGCCTCGGCCGTCGAAGAAGGGAGCCTGCTGCCTACAATGCTTTTACCCGATGTGCCTACCTACATCAATGGTTTTACGCCTCAAAACTTTAATAAGCAGTATGACGGTTTGGTAGCCGCCGATCAAGCCCTGATACGCTCGCTTAATATTCCTTTTGTGCTGCTGCTGAAGCAATATGGCTTACCAAAGTTTTATGATGAGCTGCGCAGCCTCGGTTTCGATTTTTTTTCAAAAGGTCCGGATCATTATGGTTTGTCGATGATTCTTGGTGGTGGTGAGGTAAGCCTGTGGCAATTAGCAAGAGCATATGGTGCCTTGGCATTTGCATTGAACAGCCATGAAAATCAAACAGGCGTTTCAGAGCCGGTTTTATTGAATAATGCAGAAAAAAGCAGCAGCAAAACAAGCAATGCCATTCGAAAAGGCAGTGCATGGATCACTTTGAATACGCTCACCCAACTCGCCCGACCCGATGAAGAAGCAGGCTGGCATTATTTTTCTTCCGCGCGTCCTATCGCCTGGAAAACAGGCACCAGCTTCGGGTTTCGGGATGCCTGGGCTGTAGGTCTTTCGCCGGATTATCTGGTAGCCGTATGGGCTGGTAATGCCAGCGGAAAAGGCGTTTCGGGGCTCACAGGAACAAGCAAAGCAGCTCCACTGATGTTCAGGTTATTCGAATTGCTAGAACCGGGGCAGTCGTTTTTTGAACCGCCTTATGAAGACCTCACCGAAATAGCGGTCTGCAGCAAAAGTGGCTTTTTGGCCGGACCGGATTGTACCCATAAAACAAGCATACAAATACCACAAGGAGCCAACCCAAATAAGGTTTGTCCCTATCATCAAACCATCCATCTGACGCAGGATGGCAGATACAGGGTAAATTCAAGGTGTATGGAGCCGGGGCTGATGCTTGCAAAAAAATGGTTTGTCATCCCCCCGGAATATGGTCTTTATTATTTCAAAAAGAACAGCAGCATCAAAGCTTTGCCGCCATTTCTGCCGGGCTGCGAACAGGAAAAGCAACTCAGCATCAGCTACCCACTTCAAGGCCAGCAAATCTACCTTCCGGTTGATTTTGACGGCAAACAAAATCCCATCATCCTGGAAGCTGTGCACGAACAATATAACAGCAAGCTCAGCTGGTTCTGGGGCAAGCGCTATGTGGGTTCAAGCCGTCAAAATCATCAAATGGCACTGGTATTACCTGCAGGCCTGCATACAATAACTGTTGTTGATACCGAAGGAAATGATGCCAGTGTAACTTTTACGGTAAAAAGTTCGGAGAAACAACCTACGAATTGATCAGCGCAGTCCTTTTACGCGAGGTATTCCGGCAACAAAATCCTTGAGATAAAAAGGCTCGAAGTAGGCGGTGTCTTCAAATGATTCCCGGGCATAAGCATCGAAAGCCGCTTCCACCATAAAGGATACTGAAGGATTGACATCAGCAAGGAACAGGGCATTTCTATTTGTTGCCAGGGCTTCACGGCATTTTCCTGAACCGTCGCCAAAAAAGACCATCCGCTGCTTTTCTAATAAGTCCCCAAAGGAATTATCATCAATAACCACTGCTTCTGTAGGCAAAACTGTTTGCATTTGTGCATCAAAAACAGCAGTATAAACCTCCATCCTGCGGGCATCAATCATGGGGCAAAGCAGGTCGTTTTCATCTAGCTCATGCTGAAAATTACGATGCACTCCTGCTGCCATGGCATAAAGCGTCTCGATGGCAATCAGCGGTTTGTCCATTGCATAACAAATGCCCTTGGCAGTGCTCACCCCTATACGCAGGCCAGTGTATGACCCGGGGCCTTTGCTCAGTGCAACAGCATCTAACTCGGCATAGGTTAGCCTGGTTTCCTGCATAAGCTCATCAATAAATACCGTAATAAATTCGGCATGAGAGCGCTGATCCAGGGTTTCACGCAGGGCAAGTATTTTCCCGTTACGGGCTATACCAACAGAACATGCTGCCGTAGCAGTTTCAATCAAAAGAATAGTTGTCACAGATAAAAAGCTGGTTATTCAGATTTGTTAAAAAGTTTGTCTTCCGATACCTTTTCAATGGCATCCTCATTTTTCAGTGTTTTGGAAACAGCGCGATAGGGACCGGTAACCACCTCATCGCCAGCCTCAAGTCCACTTAATACCTGGATATAGGTGTTGTCCTGAATTCCTGTCTCCACCTTACGAAGCATTGCTTTATTGCCTTCAACAACAAAAACATATTCGATATAAATCTCTTTTTCCGCTTTGTCATCGTTTTCCACTTTTGCTTTTCCGAAACGTTTTACCGAACTGGTATCATCGCGGGTAGTAACGGCCTGAATGGGAACGGTAAGTACATCTACAACTGTTTTGGTTTGAATATCCACCGTTGCTGACATTCCCGGCCTGAAAGGTGAGCTGATTTTATTGTTTTCGTTAATCAGGTCGGCGTAGGAATCTTTCAGCATCATCACCTTCACTTCAAAATTTGTCACCTGATCTGCGCTAACCCCCGTATTGTTGGCCGAGGTTGCAATTTCGGTGACATAGCCTTTAAACTTGCGATTGAGGTATGCATCGACTTCAATTAGGCAGGTATCGTTTAATTTTACACGGGGGATATCGTTTTCGCTCACTTCCACCTTCACCTCCATGGCGTTGAGATTGGCAATACGCATAATTTCTGTTCCTGCCGAGAATTGAGAAGCCCCCGTCACACGTTCGCCTACCTCCACATTGAGTCGCGAAACAGTGCCATCATTGGGCGAATAAATACTGGTGCGATTCAGGTTTTCGCGTGATTCCTTTAAGGCTGCCTCGGCATTTTTTACCTGATATTCCGTGCCTTTCAGACTCTCTCTGGCCGCCGACACCTCGGCTTCATTCACTTTGTAAGTAGCCTTTATCGCATCCCAGTCGGCATCGGAAATAACTTGCTGCTTCCATAATTTTTCATTGCGCTCATAATCAATTTTTGCTTTGAAAAACTGTGCCTCAGCTTGTGCCAAACGGGCTTTGGTATTGGCCATATTGGCCTTGGCCGAATTGAGCGACGCCTCTACCTGCTCAAAATTTGAAATATACAGGGTAGCGTCAATTTTGGCCAGTTTATCTCCTTTGTACACATAATTGCCTTCGCTTACAAACAGCTCAACCACTTCGCCCGAAATATAAGGACTGATTTTGACTTCCAGCGCCGGCTCTATTTTTCCGTTGGCGACAACCGTTTCAATAATGGTGCGTGCCGTAACTTGTTCCGTGGTGACCTCCTGTTCGTATTTTCGGTTGTTTTTTACAACGATCAATACAACAACCAGGGCAACCAATAACAGCCCTGCGCCAAGATACCATTTCAGGTTATTGTTTTTCTTTGCAGTATTCATGTATGATGGGGTTTTAAAAGCTAACAAATGTACTACAGGTCAAAATTACTTTATTTTAATAAACCAAAAAACTTGTGTTCATTTAAAATGCTAAAAACCTCATCGCATGATGCGATAAGGTTTTAAGCGCCTTTTAAGGTTATTACTTTATCTTACTCATTGCTATACTCTTCCATATCAGCAAGGGTCAATGTTTTTCCAAGATAAAACTCCAGAATTTTTAGTTTGAAAATAAAATCATACTTCGCCGACAGTAAATCCGAGTCAGCATTGTTCAGCTGATTTTTGGCGGTATTGTATTCGAGCGCATTAACCATGCCCACATTGAATTTTTGCTCGGTATATTTAAAGGATTCATTCAGGCTGGTAAGCGACTTTTCGCGCGCCTGATACGACTTGTATGCTGCAAGTGCATCAGTATAAGCCATTTCAACATTTTTGCGCAAGGTATTTTTTGTGAGTTGCAGGTTATAATCAGCGTTGAGCAGGTTAATTTTTGTACGGTTGATATAGCTGCTAATCTGATAGCCATTAAAGATAGGAATGCTCAGCCTGAAAGATAAAGTCGTGTTTTTGTTGTCCCTGATCTGATCGCCAAAAGGTTTGGTATCATTATATAGGGGATCATTAAAATCGTTGCTGGCGCGGATTTGATCGGAATAATTTGTCCCAAAACCTGCATTCATCGAAATGCTGGGACTACGATTTCCTTTTGCTACAGCCAGGGCCCGTTCTGTTCCCTTATAATTCAACTCAGCCGATTTTATTTCGGGCATCACATCCAGGGCTGCATTATAGATATAGTTTACCGGCAATAGCTCCGGGGCTTTCTTGATTACCAAATTTGGGTTTTCGATATCCAGCTCTGTTTCAGCTTCCAGTTCAAGCAGTTGTAGCAAATCCAGGTAGGCTAGATTCAGCTGATTTTCGGCCTGAACCACCGAAACCTCCTCATTGGCAAACTGTGCCTGTATCTCCAGCAAGCTGCCTCTGGCGAGGGTTCCGGCCTCTACCAATTTTGAAGTGCGGCTTACCTGTTGCTCACTGATTTCCTTTTGGCGGCGGGCATTGCTAAGCAGTTCCTGGTTAAAAAGTATCTGCAAATAATAGCCGGCTACACCCAAAGCAATGTCATTCTTGATTTTATCTGAGTTGTATTTGGCCGCCAGGTATTCGTTACGACGCTGTTTCATGGTATTTACCTTCTGGAAACCATTGAAAAGCATGAGGCTGCTGCTCACATCAAAATAACTTTGCTGGGTTTGCTGATCTACATATTCATAGGTGGCAAGGTCAATCGAACGCCCCCAACCATAGGAGTGTGAGGCCTGTCCGTTGAGACTTGGTAAAAAATTAAGCTTGCTTTCAAGTTCGTTGATTTCGCTGGTTTCAACATCCAGATAGCTCTGCTTTACCCGGATATTGTGCTCCAAAGCATAATTGATGCAGTCTTCCAATGTCCATACTTTTTGCGCCATCAAGCCGCCCGAAAGCAGCAGGAGTATCATGCTGAATACCAACAAAAATTTCAAAAATCTTTCACCGTTGTTGTTGCTGTGTGTCTTCATCCTAAATAGAATTTTATTTTGATTTTCCTTTTACTAACCAAAAACATGCCAACTTCGTAACTGTTTTATATTGTGCTAATTAGCTATCAAGTAGTAGCTAAGCCCTGCATGCAACACTGTTCAATAAATGACAATGGTTGTTCGATAATGAACAAGCTGCATCATGCAAAGGTACGGATTACAAGGTTTAAAATTCAGTTTAACAGCCCGGCATTATCTTCATTACTTGCATGGTTGCGCTGACTGCTTTACTTTTACAGGATAAATTTATTGCCATGAAAATCTTTGCGCTTGTTTTGTTCGCCATAATGATGTCCAATCCGCTTGCTGCCCAGCACCAATGCAACCATCATGCCTCATTCAGCAAATCTGCTGTTGCTGATACCATTGATGCGATTCACTACCGCATTCACATACAAGATATCAATTTTGAAACCCAAACAATTAGTGCAGAAACCCAAATCAAATTGCTTCCCAAAATGCCTGTCAGTCATATCCCGCTTGAACTTAAAGCTTTGGAAGTAAGCAATGTAACGAGTCCTGACATGGCCGTTATTGGTTTTAATCACACAGCTGATATCTTGCGTATTGAGCTTTCGGAAACAATCACTGAAAACGACACCATTAATTTGACCATTACATACGCTGGCGTTCCTTTTCATGAATCCTGGGGCGGTTTTCACTTTAGTGGCGATTATGCTTTTAATCTTGGTGTTGGCTTCGAGAGCGATCCACATAACCTGGGCAAAGCCTGGTTTCCATGTGTTGATGATTTCAAGGATCGTGCAACTTACGAGGTTTTGGTCACACTGCAGAACGATTTAACAGCAGTTGCCGGCGGTCTGTTGATTGAGGTAAGCGATGCCGGAAACGGAAATCAAACCTGGCACTGGCAAATCAATCAGCCCATCCCGACCTATCTGGCTTCGGTAGCCGCAGGCGATTACGCCCTCAACAGCGATCTCTATCAGGCTTTAGAAGCCGAAATTCCTATCACAGTTTATACCCGGCCGGCTGATTCCGCTAAGGTAGCTGCTTCTTTCTCAAACTTACATGCCATCATGGATTTCTTCGAAAACCGCTTTGGCCCCTACCCATTTGATCGTATCGGCTATGCCGGAACAGCCATTGGCGCGATGGAACATGTGACCAATATCGCCTATCCGCACTTTGCCATCAACGGCAACCTGAGCTACGAATACCTGCTCACACACGAGCTTTCGCATATGTGGTTTGGCAATATGGTTACCTGCGCCGATGCCGGCGATATGTGGCTCAACGAAGGCTGGGCAACTTTCTGTCAGTATTTTTATAAGCATGACATCTACACACCCGATATCTATCGTCAGGAAATGAACGAAAACCATTACGACATCCTGAAAAATGCCCATATCAGCGATGGAGGCTATCTTTCGCTGGACGAAGTGCCCACTGAATACACTTATGGCACAACGGTTTACGACAAAGGAGCAACCGTTGTTCACAGCCTGATGCATTACCTGGGACAAGAAGTCTTTTTCGATGCCATCAAAGCCTATTTGCAGGAATTTGCTTATGCGCCGGCAAGTTCAGAGAATATGCGTGACTTTTTAACAGCTTACACAGGTCGCGATATGACGGACTTTTTTGATACCTGGGTATTCACTCCCGGAACACCACATTACAGCATCGATTCAGTGGCTGTTAGCCCCGCTGCTGATCAATTTGAGGTGAATGTTTTTCTGCGTAAAAAACACAAAGGCGCTGATTATGTTGGTTCAGGCCATCAAATTGAGCTAAGTTTTATGGACGAAAACTGGCAAGTGATTACAGACACGGTGCAGTTTGATGGCACACACGGCCATTGTATAAAAACCATTCCTTTTGAGCCGGTATTGGTTATGGCCGACTATTTCGATCACACCGCAGATGCCACCACCGACGAGGCAATCATCCTGCGCCAAAGTGGCGAGTTTTCATTTCCAAAAGCAGGTTTCAGGCTATATGCCGATGCGGTTCCCGACACTTCATTTTTCCGTTTAACCCATCATTGGGCTGCCCCCGACAGCCTTAAAAATCCGCTAAGCGGCTTGCGACTTTCGCCTTACAGGCATTGGGAGGTGGCAACAGTGTTGGCCACAGGAACAGCTTTGCGCGGCCGGTTTTTTTTCAGCGACGGATCAAGCCTGGATGGAAGCCTGCTTAACAGCCCTGCGGATTCCATTGTAATACTTTACCGCGAAAATACCGCCGCCGACTGGCGATATATTCCACAGCAGCGCGAAGGACTTTGGAATATCGGTTATCTTTATGTGGACGAACTTTTGGCCGGCCAATATACCCTGGCGGTTTGGGATACCGAAATTGTGGGATTGCACAAACAAAATCAGGAAACCGTGAAGCCAACAATCAAAGCCTTTCCCAATCCGGCTCAGGGACAGCTGAAGCTGCAATGGGACAGCAAAATGTCGGGTTCAATGGTTTTTACTGACCAGAATGGAAAATTATTTAAAGCAATCCGCTTCGAAAATACCAATGAACTGATCATCGATACAACGCAATGGGAAAAAGGCCTGTACCTGATCGAACAAAAAAACCTGCAAGAGCGCACTTTGGCCTGGTCAAAAATTGTTGTGCTATGACAAAGCCACACATTTACTGGAAGCCATTGATCGCACTGTATGAAGCGCAGGCCAATCCGGAAATCGCTTCCGGCGCAGAAAAATATATGCGCAATCAATATCCGTTTTATGGCATCCCTGCTCCTGTTCGTGCCGAAATCTTTAAAACTTTTATCAAATCTCAAGGACTTCCTGATTGGGAAAAACTAGAAGAAATCAGCCTCAACGCCTGGCAACTACCTCAGCGCGAAATGCAGTATGCTGCCATGAATGTGCTGGACAGAAGCATCAACAAAATGCCGCCGGAAGCCGTCAACTTGCTGGAAAAACTAATTGTACAGAAATCCTGGTGGGACACCATCGATTTCATTGCTCCTGGCCTTGCAGGCCCTCTTTTCAGGCAATTTCCGGAAATCCGTGATGAAACAATCAGCCGTTGGATGGATTCAGGAAATTTCTGGCTGCAGCGCAGTTGTTTGTTGTTTCAGCTCAAATATAAACAAGCAACCGATGAAAAACTGCTTTTTGAACTTTGCGAAAAACTCTCAGACGAGAAAGAATTTTTCATCCGCAAGGCCATAGGCTGGGCGCTGCGTCAATATGCACGCACCGCTCCGGAACAAGTTCGGTATTATGTAGAAAAAACAGATTTACAACCGCTAAGTAGAAAAGAAGCACTCAAACATTTGTAATTAATTATTATGAAAACCCATTATAAAAACGTTCGGCATCTCTTGTTGATAGCAATCCTGCTCATTGGCATTTCCGGATGCAAAAAAGACGAACAGCCTGTTTGGGAGCGCTGCACCGACTGCAGCCTGGAGCAAATAACCGGAACCTATGCAGGCAAAGCCACATTGTATGAATATAACACAGACAGTGAACTGATCAATGAGGTCTATTCCGAAGAAGCCTACCTGGAGCTTACAGGCTCGGGCAGCAGTGGTATTGCGATTTCTGTAGGTGTAATCAATTTGTACAATACAAACATCAGTGCTGGCTGGGAAGCCGGTGAATACACCATCTCAAGCTTTTCGGATGGCGAGTTTAATGCTGAGATTTATCGTCAGGGAGATCAAATCAAAATAAAGGGTATCAACAAAAGATTTCGTGAAATTGTCATTGAAGAAGATTCAGTAGTTGTTATACTTCGCTCTCTTTTTGATTTTGAAGTGATTAAACCAGAATAAGCTCACATGGTAGGATAAAAGGCATCCTCGATATGGTGGATGTGTTTTTCTTTTGGTGTTACAATTACTGAAACTATATCGAAACGGGTTTCCACATCCAAATCTTTTTCCAGAATATAGGCTTCTGCCGTGCGAACCAAGGTGCGCTGCTTGCGGCGGTTTACGGCAAACTCAGGTTCACCAAAATCCACAGTGGCGCGGGTTTTCACTTCAACAATCACCAGCATTTCGCCATCCTTGGCGATGATATCAAGCTCATCGCGCCCGTGATACCAATTTACTTCGAGAATCTGATAGCCTTTTCCACGCAAATGCTTGCGCGCCAGTTCCTCGCCCAGTTTTCCAAGTTCGTTGTGATCGGCCATTTTAAGGAATTATAACCTGAGTGACATATACCTCACATGTTGACAATATAAAAGCCATCATTTCTTAATTAAAGCATGCAGTTTATCAACTACCTTATTATAAACAACAGATTTTAATGAACCTATTTTTCGCTCAATTAATTTCTTATCAGCTGTAAATAAGCGATTTGGTCTGATGTTACTTGGTTTGTGAAGCGACCCGTTGATAAAGTCAGAATCAGAAATAGCCACAACATAATTATCCTTTATAAACTGACTTGTGATCTGACATAGTATAACATCATCTCCAGCAAGATCAGACAATACCAGTGCTGGTCTTTTTTTTGAACTTGTTAAATCAGAAAACGGGAATGGAATTACGATTACATCCCCTTTTACAAATCGTTCCATGCCTCCTCCTCCTCTGCTAAGAGCCAATCTTTTGCCAACACATCTTCACTGGCCAGATAGGTCATAACAGGATCATTAATTTCTTCCAAACTGGTTTCTTTCAGCAAAATCCTGGATAATTTGAGTTTTTCATTTCTTGGCAATTGCCTAATAGCCTCAACCAATTGATTGAAATTCAAATGCAAGCTAATATTTAAATCTGATGATTCCATCGTACTTAAGGTATTGGTTTCTTATTTTCACAAAAGTAATACATTCAAACAAATGTAATTTCTATAGGAAATTCTATAATCCTCAAAATTGAGGCAACTCCATATCAACCCAAACCAACAAAGCCTATTTCACCTCAGCCCCGTTCATAAAGGCTTCTGATGGCGCAACAAAACAAAGCTTGCCATCAGCGTTTTCGGCCATCATAATCATGCCCTGCGATTCAATGCCACGAATTTTGCGCGGCTCAAGATTGACCAGCATCACCACCTGCTGCCCGATGATGTTTTCGGGCTGGTAATATTCTGCAATGCCGCTTACCACCGTGCGCTTATCAATACCGGTATCAATGAGCAGCTTGAGCAGTTTTTTGGTTTTTGGCACCACTTCTGCTTCCAAGATTGTGCCCACACGCATATCCATTTTGGCAAAATCATCGAACTGAACAGCCTCTTTCTGTGGCTTTACCGGCTTTTCTTCCTGCGCTTCGTTGGCTTTTCGGGTATCAAGCAATTTCTGCACCTGCTGCTCGATCATGCTATCTTCCACTTTCTCAAAAAGCAAGGCCGTTTCGCCCAGCTGATGCCCGGCACTAAGAAGCTGTTTGTTGCCGGCCTGATCCCAACTAAAGGCATTGATCTGCATCATTTTGCGCAATTTCGCTGAAGTAAAAGGCAAAAATGGCTCCGACAAAACAGCCAGTCGGGCTGTAATTTCGAGCGATACAGCAAGTACTGTTCTTACGCGCTCAGGATCTGTTTTGAAGATTTTCCAGGGCTCATTTTCCGTTAGGTAACGGTTACCCAAACGTGCCAGATTCATAAGTTCAGATAGCGCTTCCCGGAAGCGGTACAACTCGATGCTATGGCCAATCTTTGCCGGAAAAGCCTGCATCAGTGCAAGGATATGTTCATCTGCCTCGCTTAAATTTTCGAGGGCCGGAATATTACTATCGAAATACTTATGGGTGAGCACCAGTGTGCGGTTTACAAAATTACCGAAAATGGCCAGCAATTCATTGTTATTACGCGCCTGAAAATCCTTCCAGGTGAAGTCGTTGTCTTTGGTTTCGGGGGCGTTGGCAGTGAGTACATAGCGCAACACATCTTCTTTTCCGGGCAACTCATCCAGGTATTCGTGCAGCCAAACAGCCCAATTGCGTGAAGTAGAGATTTTATCATTCTCCAGATTCAGAAATTCGTTGGCAGGTACATTGTCGGGCAAAATAAATGAGCCTTCCTGCTGTAGCATAAACGGGAATATGATGCAATGAAACACGATATTGTCTTTGCCAATAAAATGCACCAATTTGCTATCATCAGCTTTCCAATAAGGCTCCCAGTCTTTGCCGGTCTCAGCAGCCCATTCGCGGGCAGCCGAGATATAGCCAATAGGCGCATCGAACCAAACATAAAGCACTTTACCTTCCGCTTCGGCCAGCGGCACTTGCACGCCCCAATCCAGATCGCGGGTAACGGCGCGAGGCTGCAATCCCTGATCAATCCATGATTTTACCTGACCATACACATTTACTTTCCAATCGTCTTTATGACCTTCGAGTATCCACTCGCGCAGCCAGTTTTCGGCTTTGTCAAGCGGCAGATACCAGTGCTTGGTTTCTTTTAAAACAGGCTTATTGCCGCTTAAGGTGGAATGGGGATTAATCAGGTCGAGCGGACTGAGGGAGGTGCCGCAGCTCTCGCACTGATCGCCATAAGCCTTTTCGTAGGAACAATGCGGACAAGTCCCTGTGATATAACGATCAGCCAAAAACTGTCCGGCTTCGGCATCAAAATACTGCTGATTACGTTTCTCAACAAAAACACCCTTTTTATAGAGTTTGGTAAAGAAATCAGCGGCTGTTTCGTGATGGATTGGAGCCGAAGTTCGGCTGTAAACATCAAAGGAAATACCAAAACGTTCAAAGGAATCGCGAATTATTTCGTGGTAACGATCCACAATTTCCTGTGGACTTACACCTTCTTTACGTGCTTTGATGGTGATCGGTACGCCATGCTCGTCCGAACCGCCGATAAACAACACATCCTCGCCTTTCATGCGCAGATAACGCGCATAAATATCAGCAGGAACATATACGCCGGCAAGGTGTCCGATATGGATAGGCCCATTGGCATATGGCAGGGCCGAGGTGATGGTATAACGCTTGAAATGCTTATCTTTGGCTTCCATTGAAAAAGTTTTTTGCCCTCCGGTAAACGCTTTGCCGGCATGGGTTTAGGTTCTGAAATAGAGGCGCAAAGTTAACCAATAGTTTCGATATGCAACAGCCCATCCCGCTTCAAAAAGGCGATCAGATCGCACTCTCGGCTCCGGCCCGGAAGATAACCGCCGAAGAATTGGCACCAGCGATTAAACGCATTGAGCAAGCCGGCTTTGAAGTCGTTTACGACAACAGGCTTTTTGCTGTTGACAATCAGTTTGCCGGCAGCGATCGCCTGCGCACCGAACTGCTGCAGCATTACCTGGATGACCCGGCCATCAAAGCCGTGTTTTTTGTGCGCGGAGGCTACGGCAGCCTGCGCATTGTTGATCAACTGGATTTCAGCAACTTTAGCAAATCACCAAAGTGGCTGGTTGGCTACAGCGATATCACGGTAATTCACGCCAAACTTCAGCAGCTTGGCTTTGAAAGCCTGCACGCCAGCATGCCCATCAATTTCGAAAACAATACGGAAACAGCCTTGCAATCCCTTTTCAACGCCCTCGAAAATAAATTTCAAACGGTAACCCTTACCCCGCATCCTTTGAATAAAATGGGAGAAGCGGAAGCACCAATTGTTGGCGGCAATCTCTCAACTTTATACAGTTTGCTCGGCTCGGCTCTTTTCCCGGATACAAAAGGGAAAATACTTTTTCTGGAAGACTTGGACGAATACCTGTACCATATCGACCGCATGATGCTGGCGCTGAAAAGAGCCGGAAAACTCACGCATCTCGCGGGATTAATTATCGGCGGCATGACAGCGATGAATGACAATTCTATTCCTTTTGGGAAAACAGCTGAAGAGATTATCGCTGAGCATGTTTCTGCATTTGATTATCCGGTTTGTTTCGGTTTTCCTGCCGGCCATCTTAAAGATAACAGGGCACTGGCGTTGGGAAGAAAAAGCCGCTTGGCAATTGCAGCAGATCGGCTTGTTTTTGAACAATAAACGCTATTGTATCAGCAGCTTTTGCGCTGCAGAAACCTGATCTTGTTGCCTGAGCTGATAAAAATACATGCCCTGAGGATAGCTGCTGATGTCAAGCTGCAATTGACTTTGCCCGGTTTGCACCGGAATTTGCTGCAAAAGCTGTCCCGAGGCATTGCGTAATTCCAGCATGGCATCCGGGGACTGAATAGGATTGGGGAAAAGCAAACTCACCCGACGGCTGGCCGGATTTGGAAAAGTCTTAAATGTAGCCTGGCCATAAGGATCTTCATAAACCTTGCCTGCAGTAAGCAAAGATCCCGGAAGGCTATATACCGCAGTGGTTACAGGCGATGGGAAAACCGAATAATCATAACTGTAAGTGATCATTTTGGTTGAGCCTTCCTGCAATTCGGTAACAAAATAATATTGGCATCCGGGCAGATTAAGCAACAAAGTACCATCCTCTTTTATCACCTTAGTGGTATAGGTATAATACTGATTTACTTCATCATACAGATAATAGGTGTACATTAAACACAAGCTGTTATCTGTTGTGAAAAGATTTTCTGAAACATACTGGATGTCATTCAGATAGTGTCCGCTGGGCACTTCCAAATTGATCGTTTTCCAGAGGCTGTGGTTGGTATTGTAAATCCGGCATTGGCTGCTGCCGACATCCATCACAAAAAATTTATCGCCCGAAAGCGCGAGTGTGGTAAAAGTGCCCGAGTAGGTATAGGAAGCATCCTGGCTGATCTGAGCGTTTAGCCCTATTGAAAAAGCGAGAAAAAGTGTAAAAATTAAGGTTTTTAGCTTCATGACTTTCGTGTTTGAATAGTTTTAGGTTTTATTGGTGCAAGAATAGGGCTATTCTGGCTTATGTGTTTATGTTATTTCATAAAACTTGTATAAGATTTTAAAATCCGGTGAAAAGATTGAACTTACAAGCTTATGTTTGCAGTGAAAATGTACCTGAATGACATCACAAAAATCTCAAAGACTCTTATTGCCTGACCTTTTAAAAGGAATTGCTGTCGTTTTAATGATACAGGTACACCTGACTGAACTGTTTGCCCGGCCGGCATTTTTCGATAGTGTGGCAGGAAAGGTCTCCCTGTTTTTGGGCGGACCCGCAGCTGCTCCGGTTTTTATGGCGGTGATGGGCTATTTTTTGGCCTGGAAAGCTGTTAGCTCAAAAAACTTGTTTTTGCGCGGCATAAAGCTGATCGGGCTTGGAATACTCTTAAATATTGGTCTGAATTTTCACCTTTTAATCAACTATTTTCTTGGTTATTACAGCAGTCTGGATCCTTTGTCCTACATTTTTGGGGTAGATATCCTGTTCCTGGCAGGATTAAGCATGTTGGTGATGGCCGGTCTTCAAAAAGTAGCCGGTAAGCATTTGTTGCCCTGGATACTTGCTTTATTAATTGCTGCCGCAGCTGAGCCCTTTCTGCCGCTGTACGAAGGCAAATGGCCGGTGATACATTATGTGCAGGCTTTTTTTTGGGGAAAGGCCTATTGGTCGTATTTCCCATTGTTCCCCTGGCTCAGTTATCCGCTGGCCGGATTCCTGTTTTATCGCCTCTCAAAAAACATTCAAATCTCGCAATGGCGCACTAAAACCTTCCTCATAATATGGTTCGTTCTGTTAGCCGGTATTGCGTCAAGCTTTGCTTATGGCTTTCGGATCAGCATTAATCTGCCGGCATACTACCACCATCAACTGCTTTTTGTTGGCTGGACAATGGCCTTCCTGGCCTGGTGGGTGCTCAGTTGGTACTTTATATCAAGCAGCTTTTCAAATAATTGGTTTTTTCGCTACCTGCAATTTTGCGGCAGAAATGTTACCGTTTTTTATGTGATCCAATGGCTGTTGATTGGAAATATAGCAACTGCCATTTACCGCAGCCAAAGTCCGTTGCAATGGCTGATGTGGCTGGTTATAATTGTGCTAGCAAGCAGTTTACTTACCAAAGGATATCTGATAGCAAGAAACAAAAGTTTCCCTAAAACGTAGTGTGGAAAAAGCAGCAGCAACTTATCAGGGGTTAAAGCGCTTGTGTTAGAAATCTTGAATTAATTCAGGAAAAGGGCTTTCTGCTAATGTGTATTGGCGTTGGTTTTATGCTGATTAAGCCTTTTATCATTTATAGTTGCTGACTATCTGCTATTCGACATCGATTTTCATATAAATTTCCTTTCGAACATAAGCCTATCATTAATCTTTTACTTGCTTTTCAATCACGCCAAAGATGCCCTTTTCGCTTTCTTTTCCTTAATTTGACCTTTCACTTACTTAAACAATAGACTGCTTTTCGTATCTCCCGGCAGGGCTCGAACCTGCGGCCCTCCCGATGTAAAATCGGGATGCTCTGCCAACTGAGAAACATAGCTTTAAGTATGCATTTAGTATGTATAAAAAAATTCAGGAAGCCACAAATTGATTGTAACTTCCTGATTTTTAGGTCTCCCCGGCAGGGCTCGAACCTGCGGCCCGCTGATTAAGAGTCAGCTGCTCTGCCAACTGAGCTACGGAGAGATTTAGGGCTGCAAAGTTAATATTTTTTGCTGTCGTCCGCGCATTTTTAAGCATCTTTCAACTTGAGCAAAATCTGAAGCCTAATCTGGAACTTAAAATGCTCACAACTGCGATCCCTTCCGATTAAAAATCAGTGGGCTATTCCCATACCGGCGTCAAAAAAAAGCATTAACCCAAGGGATTTCCTTTACAGTTAAATGCTGTTTTTTCCTTAATTTTGGCATCCCATTGATGAAAAGTATAAAAAAAATAGATCCTAAAAATAATATAAATGGCATACCAACGCCACCACTATGGTTATCGTTACTGCCTTTGTTAGTGACAGGTTTAGCGCTTGGCCTCTCGGTATTTATATTTAATGTACAGCCCCATTTTTCGTTGGTTCTTGGTGCTATTACAGCAGGCATTAGCGCATATATTTTTGGATACTCATGGGAAACAATAAAGGCAGGGTTCAAAAATTCCATTAACCGGACAACGCCATCGCTGCTTATCCTTTTAATAATTGGTATGCTCATTGGCATTTGGATTGCCAGCGGCATAGTCCCAGCAATAATGTATTATGGGTTTAAGTTTTTGGTTGCCAGGTGGTTTTTGCCAATTATCTTGCTGGTTTGTAGTGTAATGGCACTAATAACCGGCAGTTCCTGGTCAACAATTGGAACAATTGGTGTGGCTTCTATTGGTATTGGCGATGGTTTGGGCATTCCGGCCGCAATGACGGCCGGGGCTATTGTTTCAGGCTCTTTTTTTGGCGACAAAATATCCCCCATGTCCGATTCAACAAATTTAACCTCATCTGTTCTGGGGGTTAATCTGTATGAACATATTAAGCACATGCAATACTCAACTATACCAGCATTGATTGTCTCACTCATTGCATTTACAATTATGGGGTTTATGGTTGCTGGCGATGGTGTTGTCGATGGTGACGTCTCGCATTATCTGCAGGGAATAAAAGAAAACTTCAATCTTTCAATCTGGCTATTTATTCCACCCATTGCCGTTATCATTCTAATTTTGATGAAAGTCCCCGCGATTCCCAGCCTTTTGGCGGGATTGATATTGGGTGGAGGAGCATTTGTTGTTTTACAGGATGGAAGTTTTAAAGTGTTATTTGAAACCATCCATACAGGATTTGTTTTAGATACCGAAGACTCCAGTATTAACGAACTGTTTTCCCGTGGTGGAATGGAAAGCATGTACAACGTAATTGCTTTGGCATTGGTTTCATTAGCATTTGGGGGCATTATGAATTCTACCAAAATGCTACACTCAATTTTTATGGGAATGTCTCGCTTTTTAAAATCAATTGGTACCCTTAATTTATCCGTTATATTAACTTCCTTTTTCGTGAATATTTTTGGTGCCAATCAATATTTGGCGGTAATTCTGCCTGGTCAGATGTTTGAAGAAAGCTACCGTGGAGAGCGATTAAAACTTAAAAATTTAACGCGGGCGCTTGAGTCCGGAGGAACATTAACAGCTTCCTTAATTCCGTGGAATAGCAGCGCAGTATTTATTTATACAGCATTAGGGGTTTCGGCAGCAGCTTATGCCCCTTTCGCAATACTATGTTGGTTTACAGCCTTAGTTGAAATATTTTTTGGTTACACAAAAATTACCATGTATAAGCTCCCTCAATACGATATTCGTGAGGATGATGAGTGCAATTAGAAAGGTCGATCTGTCAATTGGTCAACCTAAAACTACTACTCTGCCGATTAAAAATCGGAATGCGCTGTCAGCTATGCCGTGCAGTTTATACTATCGAATCATCCAATCGAACGCGTTTCATTTTCCCATTGACCAAATAAAACTTCTAAAACCATTTAAAATCTTTTCCTTTGCACATTCAATACCCTCACTATGAAAAAACTTTCTCTCCTGATCGCTTTAATCCTTGCCTTTTCGGTTTCCATCAAAGCGCAGTACAACACACAAAGTGAACATTTTAACAATCCAGAATTGCTGATAGGGTATGCACAGGATTGTGCCAATTTTTGGACAGGAGTAGAAGACACGCTGTATGGAGGCTATTTTACTGATGTTAGTCGCTCAGGTAATGTGCTGAACAACAACATAAAAGGACTTGTTTCGCTCTCCCGAAACGCTTATGGATTCAGCCGTGTATTTATGCTGACAGGAGACACTTTCTATCTCACTAAAGCAAATTCTGCGCTGAATTTTATGGTTCAACACCTGTGGGACAGTATTTATGGCGGGTGGTTTGCTACCAGCTCACGATCGGGAAGCAATCCCTATACCGGCGTCAAAAAAGCATTTGATCAGCATTATGCGCTGCTGGGGTTGACTGCCTATTGGGAAGCGACAAACGATAGTTTGTATTTCGAATCCCTGAATCAGGGTTATGACTTTATCGAAAATGCCTTGTGGGACGATGATCCGGTCAATTTTGGTTATTACGATAAAGTTTCGCGCACAGGCATGCAGGGCAGCGACAAAAGCTTTAATGCCACCGTTGATGCTGTGACGACTCATTTGTGGAACTTGTGGCTGCTCACCGGAGAGACAAAGTATTACGAACGGCTGCTGGCGATGCAGCAGAATATGCAGCAGCACCTTATCCCTTCGATGCGGGAAGACGGTATCGGCTTTGCTGAGTTGTTTAACAGCAGCTGGTCCGAAAAATCTTCCGAACGCCGCACCATTATGGGGCATGTGCTTAAAACAGGCTGGAGTTTGGCGCGCATCTACCGGATGACGGGTGATGAATCAGCTTTGGCTTCTGCCAGATTACTTGTTGATCATGTGCTGCAAAAAGGCTACGACCACAAGTATGGTGGTCCTTACAAAGATTACGACAGATTTACTGGTGAAATGTATATGTATGGCGCCTATGATACCGCCAAAGCCTGGTGGCAGATGGAGCAAGCCATCACCTCCGGATTACTGCTATGGGAAACTACCCGTGAGGTAAAATACCTTAAAATGGCCGACGAAAGTCTGAAGTTTTTCATGGAATACTTTGTCGATCCGCTTTACGGCGAAGTCTATGCCGATCGTTCTCGCGAAGGAGGCCGCGTGGCTTATTCCGGCGGCTTTTGGGACGAAAACAAAGGAAGCCAGGGCAAAGCGGCCTACCATTCCATCGAAACAGCTTACTATTCCTACCTCTATGCCAAACTGGTTCTGCAACGCGATACAGCAAGACTCTACTATCATTTTGACCCTGTTGGTTTCGACCGCGAAATACGGATGAACCCTCTGGCTGTTGATTTTGAAAAATTCCAGCTGGCTGAAGTCATCAACAACGGTGAGGCCTGGACACAATTTGACCCATTAGCGCGGATCATCTACTTGCCTGCCGGAGCAGGAGGGCTGTTTGAAGTTGGTTACAGGATGGAAGGTTTGCCTGATCAAATTTATGAATATGCTGATAATAGCCCTTTTGAGCAATTAAGTGTTTACCCCAACCCTTTTCAACAGCAACTCACACTCTCATTCACACTCAGCCAGCCAGAAAGTGTAACAGTTAAAATCTACAATCCCCTGGGTCAGCTCATTGAAGAAATTCATTCCGGAAACTTAGCGGCCGGAAAACATCAACTTTCGTGGGACAAACAATTTGCAGATAAAGGCCTGTATTTTTATAGCCTGGAAGCTGATGGAGCCATTGTAACAGGCAAGGTGATCGCAAACTAAACAACAAAATCTTGACTGAAAAGCCTAACTTTGCAGGCTGAAACTGTTCAACGCATGGAAGAACAAAAACCCAAAAAAGACAGTTCCCTCAAAGTGAATGCCGGTATTGAACAACCCGCTTCGCTAAATACTGCTGCCATCGAGCGCCTGAAAAACCGCAAGCAGCAATTGCTTTCCTCACAAGAGTATATTGAGGGTATTTTAAATGGTGATATGGTACTGCTCAGCAAAGCCATTACCCTGGTCGAAAGCAATCTGCCTGCCCATCAGCAGACAGCTCAGGAAATTATTGCCGCCTGTCTGCCCCATTCCGGAAACGCACTTCGGCTGGGTATCACCGGTGTGCCGGGAGCAGGAAAAAGCACTTTTATCGAAGCCCTTGGTATGCAGCTGTGCGAGCAAAACCAAAAAGTTGCTGTACTCGCCATCGACCCGAGCAGCCAGCGATCCAAAGGAAGTATTTTGGGCGATAAAACCCGCATGGAAAACCTGTCAGCCCATCCAAATGCATATATCCGTCCTTCGGCTGCGGCCGGTACTCTTGGCGGGGTAGCACGCAAAACGCGCGAAAGCATCGTGCTGTGCGAAGCCGCAGGATTCGACCATATCTTCGTAGAAACGGTTGGTGTCGGACAATCTGAGATCGTTGTGCATTCTATGGTAGATTTCTTTTTGCTGATCCTCATCAGCGGTGCCGGCGACGAACTGCAAGGCATTAAAAAAGGAATTATGGAGATGGCCGATGGCCTGGTGGTAAACAAAGCTGATGGCGACAATATAGGCCGTGCCAATCGCGCCAAAGCGGAATGTGAAAGTGCATTGCATCTGTTTCCACCTGCCGAATCAGGCGTGGAACCGCGCGTGCTCACTTGCTCCTCCCTGAACAATATAGGCATTAAGGAGGTTTGGCAGATGGTAACTTCGCACATTGATGTAATCCGGAATAATGGCTATTTAACACATAAGCGCACCCAGCAGGCAGTGCAGCTGATGTATGAAACAATTGACGAAGCGCTGAAAAATCGCTTTTATGATGATCAAGCTGTTAAACAAGCCCTTCCGGCAATGGAAAATGCCGTAAAAAATCAATCTGTAACAGCCTATATTGCTGCGCAAAATTTATTGGATAATTATTTTAATAGTTTGAAATAGAACTATTTACAAGCATACATTATCCCAGCTTACTAATCCTTACAAGCATCTCTTTATCAGCAAGCGTAATGAGCCTGCCCTGCATCTGAATCAAACCATCAGATTTCATACGGCTTAAGGTGCGTGTAACACTTTCGCGTGTGGCATGGATATAATCGCCTAAGTCGCTTCGTGATAGTGGAAGTTCAAAGCTGTCGGACAAAAATATTTCATCCGCCAGAAAAAGCAAGGCATCGGCCAGGCGGCCATGAATTTGCTTTTGCATCTGATTGATCGACCGATCATAAAAAGTAAGTTCGTCCTGACACAGGCTATTGATTACCTCATTGGCAAATTTACCATTGCGCATAATCAGGGTTTTGAAAATTCCGGTGACGATAAAGCAAACCGTCGTTGGCATTAATGCAGTGGCCGAATAATGGTTTATCTTATCTCCCAAAACCGTTGGGATACCGATAAAACGAGGTGGCTTTACCAGTTTCAGGATTTGATCTTTGGAGGGGCCGTTTTTATGGATCTTTATAAGGCCGGTTTTCACATAAGTAATGTTGGAGCATAAGGATCCTTGTTGAAAAATCCTTTCATTCTTTTTATAAACTGCCCCTGCACAATTGGTTTTAAGAATTTGAAGCTCTTGATGATCAAGCACTTCAACTGCACACGATCGAATACGGCAGGTTTCACAGTTCACTTGTCCCGGCAAATCCATGTGTATGGCGATTTAATTTGGACTATAAAGATACTACAAATGTGATATAAATCATATCCTGACTGTGCATTTTATCACAATAGCCCGGAATCAAAACCCTGATTAGCACCTTATTTTTGTATTAAAATAATTGATTATGTGTAAGTTCGCTAAAATAGCCTCAAAAGTTGGATTGATTTCCATTTTATTGAGCATCATTGTAATGATTTCGGGTTGGTTGATGGTTGATATCAACGTATGTGTAATTTCCATGATCCTGATGTGCCTAGCTGCCATCAGTTTCATTCTTTGCATGGTTTGCAATTGCGTGCATGCCTCCAAAGATAATACGACAACCGCATAGCACTATCGGTTCTAATTGACTCACAACCTTTGTATTATGGTCAAACCATGTGACTACCTAAAAATTGAGCGTTTGTTTAATGTTGGTCTAACAGCAACAGGATGAATTTTTTATGCGAAGGTTGTTAATGTATCACAGCTGATACAATAGTAAGCAGGAGTCGAATGGCTCCTGTTTTTTTATATATTCCCTAAATTGGAAGCATTAGTCGCATTCTATTCGGCTAGTATCATTGCTGCTGCAGTTTTTATTCAGCAAGCTCCTGATAGCAAAAAAAAAGGAACAGCCATTGCCGTTCCTTTTTTCATTAACAACTTAAGTGATTATAAATCTACTGTTTCAGTACGAATAGGTTCAGGTGCAGATTTGCGGATTGTGAGTTCATCAATCAGGTTTGTTGCACCGGCATATTTATCGATCACAAACAATACATAGCGTATATCGACATTAATGGTACGCTGCAAAGCGGGTTCAAAAGCGATATCACCGCTCATAGCTTCCCAGTTGCCATCGAAAGCAATCCCAATAAGTTCGCCTTTTCCATTGATTACGGGGCTACCTGAGTTTCCGCCAGTAATATCATTGGTCGTAAGGAAGCATATAATCAGTTCACCATCTTCGCCATAGACACCAAAATCGCGTGTTTCGATCAGGTTCTTTAAATATTCCGGAACGATAAATTCATCATCTGTCGGATCTTCTTTTTCAAGGATACCGGCTGAAGTTGTGAGGTAATTATACTGTATGGCATCAGCAGCTTCGTATTCCTGCACACTACCGTAAGTCATGCGCATTGTTGAATTGGCATCGGGATAAAATACCTTATTGGGTTGCAGTTCGCGTAAACCTGCCATAAACAAACGCTCCGATTCTGATAAGGTAGCTTGTGCAGCACGAAACTCACCTGATGTTTCCATCATTTTCGACATAAAGGCGTTGGCCAGTTCAAGCGCCGGATCTTTTTCAAGGGTGCGTAAATCAGGATCATTTAAGAAGGTTTTCAGGCGTTCTTTTTCAGCAAATACCGAATTTTTAAATACTTCTTCGGCATAGCTACCAAAACTTCCTTTATGTTCGTTAAACATCTGATATACAAGTGGTGCCTGCATATTTACAGGAACATTTTGGTAATATTGGTAGAGCATGGTTTCCAGCACTTCTTGATCGGCAGGTGCATAATAATTCTTGAAATGTTCATCAAGCCCTGCAAGCAAAGCATCGGCAGTGGTTTTTACCTGTGCTGCACGTTCTTCTTTCATCTTTTTGGCCATGTCTTTATCTTTTGGCAGCTCCTTTTTGTCGATTGGCTTCAAAAGCTCATACAGTCCGTTGAAGTTATTGGCATAACTTACAATTTCGGAACCGCTTAAACCGGCAAAATTGGTATAAAGAAAGGGCTCAATGGTAGATCCCATTTTGGTATAGCTTTCTTCAAGATTCTCCAATACGTTACCATATTTTTCTTTGCGTGCCTCATCAGCATTTACCCAGGCCTCGAACTGCGCCTCGGTTTCCATTTTTTTGTCAGCCACGTCCAGTTTCTTCAAGCCGCGGGTTTGACCAATCAGGTATTTCCAGGTATTGGCAGTAACTGCATACTTTGAAGCATATTGAATTTTTACTTGCTGATCAGCCTCCATAAAGCTTTTCCATACTTCCAGCTTTTTTCCAAATAATTCAATGATAGTAGGATACTGATCATCAAGGTTGAAATCGACACCGTATGAAGTCAGGTAACGATCTGTTCCACCGGGGTATCCCCAAATCATGGCAAAATCATCTTCCTGAACGCCATCTAGGCTGATTGGCAAATGGTGCTTTGGTTTTAGCGGAATATTTTCTTCTGCATAATCAGCAGGACTGCCGTCAGGAGCGGTATAAACCCTGAAAATGGAAAAATCGCCGGTATGACGTGGCCACATCCAGTTGTCGGTATCGCCACCAAACTTTCCAATAGCTGAAGGAGGTGCTCCTACTAAACGAACATCTGTAAACACCTCGTAAACAAACATATAATATTCGTTTCCATTGAAGAAACTTTTCACAACTACATTATAGTGGTTGTCGTTAGCGGCAGCTTTCTTAAGGCGACTACTCACTTCGCGGATGGCTGCGCTGCGTTCCTGATTACTCATTTCTGCAGTAACATTGGCCAATACACTGTCAGTAATATCTTCCATACGAATCAAAAAAGAAGCCGTAAGTTCTTCATTAGGCAACTCTTCGTCCAGGCTTTTGGCCCAGAAACCATTTGTAAGATAATCATGCTCTAAATTACTGTGCTGCTGGATAATATCATAGCCACAATGGTGATTGGTAAACAATAATCCTTTGTCGGATACAATTTCTCCGGTGCAGAAAAAGCCGGATGGTGTTGGGCTTGTCGAGAGGCCAACGATGGCGTCTTTAAGACTGGAATTGTTAACGCTGTAGATTTCATCAGCGCTAAGCTGAAGCCCGGCCTCCTGCATATCGGTATAATTTAACCTTTCAACAAACATGGGTAGCCACATGCCCTCATCGGCATAGGTTTTTCCCAATGAAACCAGCATAAAAAATGCCAGCACAAAAAAAACTCTTTTCATAAAATTAACTTTTGGTTTTTAAAAATAGCAAGTATTAATTAAGCCTGCTATCCAGAAAATATGCCAGAATACATTTTTATCTGAATAACAGGCTAATATAAATATTTCACGCTTTAAATAATTGCAATAATGTTCACTTTGATACAGAGACTTGTTCGCTAACGAACACTATTTAAGCCCTAACATTTCCGGTCCCATTTTAAAATAAATATCCACTGGAATACCAAGTGCTGTGATGCGGTCAAGATCGGCCTGAAGCTGTTGTTTTACAACGCCTTCATTGGCAATCCATGATTTTACGGCTTCATAATCACCATCGCCCTGAACCTTCAAAATCATTCCGGTGAGTTTGGCACTGGCTGCTTTCATCTTTTCCAGATCAATGGAATAAGTCCCGTTTTCTGAACGGGTAAAACCGCCTTCTTCACGGAAGAAATTGAAGGTAAGCATATTGGCTTTACCATGCGCGCTGGCAGCGCCAAATCGGACCGAACGGAAAAATCCAGCCATAAAAGTGACGTAATTGTCCATCAATTCTGTATCCTGATACTCGCCCATTTCGTGCAACTTGGTAACCAAAAACAGACCCAGAATATCAGCTTTTGCTTCTTCAATAGCCGAATACTGCTCACGCAGCGCTTTGCGAACCGTTGATTTGCCGTCGATGGTATTTTTAATACCCATGCCATGTGCTACTTCGTGAAACATGGTATTGCTAAAGAAAGCGTCAAACTTGATATGCTGACGCAGTTGAGGATCAATTAATTCCTGCGATATCGGCACTAATATCTGATCAAATTTAGCCCGCATGCTGTTTTTTAACTGCAACTTACGTGTTCCTTTTTCAAGCTGAACGCGCTCATCATTGGGCAAATTGATAGCAATAGTTTTTCCGGCCATATTGCAGTCGCCACCATAAAACACGACATCATAGGCGTTGAGGTCGGCATCAGATCCCGGCACCTCGTTTTTGTATTTTTGATCAACAGGAAGTTGTGTTTGCAGTTCAGGCAAAAAGGCAGCATAATGCGAAAGCCTGTCGCTCCAAACTTTATCCTTGATTAAAATAAAAGCTTCGTGAGCTGCTTTGTAACCAAACAAAGCATCGGTATAATTTTCGATAGGTCCGATCACCAAATCAACATTATTGTTGCGCACGTCCATCCAGGCCATATCGCTTTCAAAGTATTCGTCGGTACGCAAAGCCGTGGCACGCAGCCTCAGATAATCAGCAAAAGCTTTGTCGCCGGCCAGTTCAGCAGCCTTATCCAATAAATCTGCTGCTTCATTTATCTCTTTAGCATAGGCTTCGTGATACCACACTGTTTTTAAAGCACCCTCCTCATCACGGCGGATAAGCGTGTACTGACTAGTTTTATTGGGGTCGTCGAAGGCATTAAACTCTTCAACAGTCATGTCTTCAGGGTAAAACTGTGCTCCCTGAGGCTTTGGTCCATAAGAATCCAGAAAAGGTTTTTGGTTGTCGAGCTCGTCCCAGGGGCCATAATTAATGGCAGCAAATTCTCTGGCTTTGGCATTTTCAATGGAGCTCAGAAATGGAATTTTTTCTCCAAAATTTTGCAACCAGAAAATATCGTCCATGATCGTTGCCGCTTTAAAAAGCAATTGCAACATTTCCTTTTCATCATCACTCAGGTGACTGATATCGGCAGTAAGTGGGACTTCTGCATACTTTTCCATCAAGCTTGTCATCGGATCAGGGGTTTCGGCAGTGTTGGTAGCGGGTTGCTCACAGGCGCCAAGCATTAAAAGCAATCCCAGCATAAAACTTAACTTTTTCATATTCAATTATTTTAATTATTGATGATCACAGATGCGAAAATACAGGTTTTTGAAAGAATTTTCAATATAGGCAGGTATTATTGTGTGAATATAATAACAAAAAACCTAAAAACAGCCTGGCAAACAATCCTTAGCAACTATTTCTACAAAAAGAATAACTCCCATGCAACTAATCGTCTTTTCAAAACGCCAGGCCACGAATGTCAAGCTTTTATGTTCTTCTACCTGAATATTACCTGCTTTTTATTTTTGCGTAAAAAATCGCTTTCTTTCTTCAAAAAGCACAAACAAAGCAATAAATTTTAACTTTGTGCATTAAAAAACATCAAGCATGCTTCAAAAGAAAATCCTGGTCATTTATCCCGAAGTGAGAGCAACGCGTGTTGCCATTTATCGCAGCAACGAACCCATGTTCTTGAAAACCATCAAACATCCTGAAGAGGATTTGGCCAAGTTTGATAAAATCCCTGACCAGACAGATTACCGCAAACAAGCCATTGTTAACGAATTGGAACGCAATGATTACGATCTGAATCTGATTGAGATCATCATGGCACGCAGTGGCTTGGTAAAACCTCTAAAATCAGGCGTTTATCTGATCAATGAAAAGATGGTTGCCGACCTGGAAACCGGTATTATGGGTGTGCACGAAACCAACTTGGGTGGGCTGATTGCATTTAAAATGGCCACCGAAATCGGCATCAAGGCCTATATGGCCGACCCCGTAGTGGTTGACGAGCTTTCGGATTTGGCGCGAATCACCGGACATCCACTTTTCGTTCGCAAGTCCATTTTCCATGCCTTAAGCCATAAGTTTTTTGCGCGCAGATATGCCAAAACCATCAATAGAAAATATGAAGACCTCAACTTGATTGTTGCCCATGTTGGCCTTGGCGGCATCTCGGTTGGCGCCCACCAAAAAGGACAAGTTGTAGATGTTAATCAGGCCTTCGATGGCGGTGGCCCTTTCTCCATTACGCGATCAGGAACTTTACCCATGGGGCAATTGGTAAGGTTATGTTTTAGTGGCAAATACACTGAACAACAACTGTTGAAAATACTCAATTCACAGAGTGGATATTCGGCCTACCTGGGCACCGATTCTATTCCTCAAATCAATAAAATGATTGCCGATGGAGACGAAAAAGCAGCCTTTATTTCCGAAGCCTGCGCCTATCAGGTGAGCAAAGAAATTGCTTCACATTACGCCACCCTCGAAGGCGATTTAGATGCCATTATCCTTACCGGAAATATTTTTAACAGCGAATTATTCCTTGACCATGTGAAAAAAAGAATTGGCAAGTTGGCGCCACTGGCACTTTACCCAACAGTAAACGATCTGGAAGCCCATGCCACAAACGCGTTACAGGTGCTTAAAGGGGAGGTGGAAGTAAAAACCTATGCCTAAATGTTGCGACATACTGTTGCGTCTTTTAGTGCTTTTGCCCGCATTATCTATAGCACAAAGCTTCGAAAATGGCTTTGAAATTAACCAAAATCAAGCGTTTTGGTATAATACCAGCATCAAGTACGACAGCACCGCTTTTGCCGGAAAAGCATTTAACCTTGCTGCTGCTGATCAGGAATTTGGTTTGGCTTTTCAAATTCCCTCCAAACAGCTTGCCCACACCTCCAACTCCATCAATTTAATGCTTGAAGCCTGGCTGCGTTTTGACCAGCCCGCCGAAAAAGCTTTTTACGTACTCACAATAAACAACGCAGATGAGCTGCTTTTGTGGCATGCCTTCGATCTGACACAAAATTTTTCGGCAGCCAATGAATGGTTTCATTTTGCTGATAGCATCAGCATTCCTGCTGATTTGCTCCAAAACTCAAGCCTAAAAATCTACCTTTGGAATCCCTCAAAAATTACAATTTCAACTGATCAAATCATTCATGTTTTTCAGGAAGCAAACATACCGACATATATACCTGACAGCATTGATTTTCCTGAAATTGAAGGAATTCCAACAGTATTGGCACAAAATCGGTTTTTTGAACTGCTTCACTATCCCGAATCCGGAGCCTTGCTGGTGGCAGACAATCGCGGCAAGCCGATTACAAAACCCTGGACAGTTTTTACGCAGATGCAAGCCCGCAGAAAATCAGTGACAAGCCTTACAAGCCAGTGGAAAATCAGAAGCAGCCGCAGTAAAAATGATAAAACACGACTTGTTTTGGTCGCCAAAAACACCTTGAGTCGCAATAAAATTCACATTGATTTTGAATGGGGCAATCCACAATTGTCAATCGAAATGCAAAGTCGTTTTAGAAAAAGCGGACTCCTGGATCGGCAGGCATTGGTTATTGCTTTTGAAGACAGCCTGAATCAGGTTTTTCGAAAAAACAGACTGATAGATTCAGTGGATTTTCAAAAAGCTTACTATCTTGATCACCAAGGCTTTATTTGTGGAAAAGCCGATAGGTCTAGTGGAATATATCCAGCCTCACAGCTATCCTCACTTCAATTTGATCAAAAGCAAAATAGCGCGTTTCTTAACCTTGATTTTGCGGCAGATCACCCCCTTATACATTATCCTTTGCGAAGCGATACAACAGATTATTTCGTTGATCAGTCTGCTACCCAAATCAAAGCCCGATCAAAAATTGATGGAACTTTTGAGCTACTGTCAGGTTTTGAACCACCTTTTTTGCCACGTATCATGCCTGTTTCCCATGGTTTTCGTGCTGCTATTGCTTTTACAGAGCATGCCGACTGGACTAATTTGAGAACCCAACGCGCGGTTAATTTTGGCCACGAAGATATCACACAAGCCGATAGTGCTGTCGGGGGTTTTGTTTTTTATGATATACCGGTAACAAAGAGTGTGTTTTACAATAATCCTGATGGCATTACAAACGCTGTAATAAGTGACAGTATTTTTACCGAACCACATGCCAGTATTGTTGAAAACAGGGCGTTCTATGAATTTTTAAACCAACTTTACGTACACGGCCACGAAATATGTTTGCACAGCCCGGAGCAATTTAGCAGCACGCGCCAAAACCTAAAATCAGCACTACAGTTTATGGAAGCGCATTTTGGTTCGCCCAGCTGGATCGATCATGGATACAACAACTTACCCATGAGCAACCGCGAAAACCTGGTTGGCGACGGCCTGCGTAAAAGTGGTGCGTTATCCGTTTTAAAACATGGTGGCCGCCACGGTGTGCGCTATTTCTGGAATCCTTATTTTGAAGAAGTTATACCCTTTCAAAAATGGCATTTCGATGGACAGCTTCTACAGCCCTATTCTGGTTTTAGTGATGCCTTCCCCGAGCGCAACTTTTCGGCAATACCGGGCACTGATGCCTGGATCTGGCGCACCAATGGCACGCTCGAAATACCGCGCGAAGGTTTATGGAATTATTATTTCAATAACGAACGCCTGTCGCGACTGATAAAATTTAATGGCATCTATATTGGGCATGTATATCCAGCATGGGTGCAGGAGCAGAAAGGTTTCTGGCACTATGATGAAACAGGTAAAATAGTTGCGGAAACAGGTTTCAATCAGGCTTTGGCACGCATTGACAGCCTGCACAAGAGCCGGGAATTACTACCTGCAACCCTACAGCAATTGCTTCGTTACCACGAGCAAAGCTTGCAAATTGTGTATGATTTCAGTGCGGATGGCACTGTCAGGATCACACACATGGGAGATCAGCCAATTGCCGGATTAAGCTTTGTTACTACAGCTGATGCTGTTGTAGTTGAAAAAAAAGAGTTTGAGAGCCGCCACTCAGGTGGTGAACTCCTCTTTTGGTTCAATTTACAGCCCGGAGAAACAGTAAGCCTAAAAGCTTTAAAGGCTTTGACAAAATAATCTACATTTCTATAGCGTACTATTTCACAGCCGTTTCATAACTATTTTCAGTTGTGTTCAGGCTCAGTGTTTATGCCTATTTGCACTTAGTTTCCACCTTATTAATGCAACCGTTTGAGGTGCAAAAAGCAGGGTTTTAACCTAAAATCAGCAACAATTTACTGTATTATCTGTTATTTTGTTAACAACTGGATAAAACTCAGAAAATACACTAATATGGACAAAAAATTCAATTTCACACTTTCGAAAGCGGCCTCCGAACTGCTTGACAAAGCCAAAAGCGCCAAATTATACGAGCGTTACGAAGACTTAGCTGTCGCATCTTTGGGAGACTCAAAAACACTCAGTTATGAAGTGAGCTATGATGTACCCAACAAAGGCAAAGTGGTCGAAGCTATTATACATAAAGTTAGCAACGGAATTTCGGCCAATTACCCGGAACCCTATATGCGTCGCCGCGACCCTGACACTATGCTGATTGCTGATGATAAGCCATCGGATAAGGAACGCTATGAAGATCGCATGGGCGAGACTTTTGATCCGCTGAGGAAAGAGACATTCGACTGGCTCAAAAAACAAGACTTAGGCTACTTTTTCTTTAAGATTGGCTTGATGGAAGAGAGTTCCTATGGCCTGGCTATTGTACCTGCTAATGCTGCGTTTTTTGCCATGGGACTGGCCATGTTACAAAAAATCGTTCCAATAACCGCAGTTCCAGAAAACACGACAATCAAAGCTGTTGTTTATGTTGCTCCGCCATTCAGGCACACGCATTTCGATGGCAAGCAGATTGTGGTACACAACAGAACTGACGAAGTTTACGAGGTATTTTCCTATAACCTCTATCCGGGGCCAAGTGCGAAAAAAGGCATTTATGGCGTCTTACTTTCCATCGGGGAGGCAGAAGGCTGGACTACAACCCATTGTTCTGCTGTAGAATCAGTGAGTCCGTACGACAATGTTACCCGTTTTATGCACGAGGGTGCAAGTGGAGGAGGCAAGAGCGAAATGCTGCAACATATTGTGCGTGAACCCAGTGGCGAGGTATTAATAGGCACCAATACTGTTACGGGAGAAAAGAGAAGCATTCAGATTCCGCGTTTTTGCGAAATCACTCCAATTTGCGATGATATGGCTACTATTCACCCCAACATTCAATCAGAAAGCAAACGCATGAGATTGCTGGATGCCGAAAATGCCTGGTTTATCCGTACCGACAATATTACAGGCTATGGCATTGATCCTGTACTTGAAAAAGTTACCATCAATGCCAAACAGCCACTGCTTTTTTTTAACATTGAGACCCATCCCGGAGGCACTGCGCTGATCTGGAATCATATTGAAGATGAGCCGGGAAAACCCTGCCCGAATCCCAGAGTCATTGTCCCACGCGAACTGTTTGAGGCCATTGAGAATCCTGTACATATTGATGTTCGTAGTTTTGGCGTGCGCACACCGCCCTGCACGGCCGAGGATCCTACGTATGCCATTTTCGGTTTATTCCATTTTTTACCTCCTGCATTGGCCTGGCTATGGCGTTTGGTATCACCGCGCGGACATGCCAACCCCAGCATCATCAGTAGCGGAAAAGGGATGGAAAGCGAAGGTGTTGGCTCCTACTGGCCCTTTGCAACAGGCAAAAAAGTGCATCATGCCAATTTGTTACTGGATCAAATATCCGAAAAAACAGATACCCGCTATGTACTTACCCCAAACCAATATGTAGGCATTTGGAAAGTGGGATTTCGGGCCCAGCTGCTGATGCGTGAATACCTTACCCGCAGAGGGAATTCAAAATTCAGACCCGATCAAATCAGTCAGGCGCGCTGTCCACTGCTGGGCTATGAACTTGATTTTTTGACCATAGAAGGATCCAAAATTCCTTCCCGCTTTTTAAAAACCTACAAACAGCCCGAAGTAGGATTTGAGGGCTATGACAAGGGTGCTGTGATCCTTACAGAATTTTTCAAAAAAGAACTGGAACAATACCGCACACCCGAACTTTCCGAATTGGGACATCGTATTATCGAAACATGCCTGAATAATGGCACGGTTGAGGATTACGAGCAACTGATTCCGAAAAAGTAAGCATGCTGTATTTTTTAAATCAAAAAAACAGGATAATTCCTCATGGTATTATCCTGTTTTTTTCTTTAGGAATACTTGTCTTTAAAACCTGATGATTCCGTTATTCAAGCCTTTCTGTCAGGCTTATTACAATTTCATCTCAGGAATTTCTCCTTCTACGAGCAGCGGGGCTTCCGTTTTGCTCACGATCTCTTCCACGGTAATACCGGGGGCTCTTTCGAGCAGTTTAAAGCCCTTTTCTGTGACTTCCACTACGGCCAAATCTGTTACAATTCTTTTAACACATTGCACGCCGGTAAGGGGCAAATCACATGATTTCAGCAGCTTGCTGTTTCCTGCCCGATCGGTATGCGTCATGGCGACAATTATATTTTTTGCTGAGGCCACCAAATCCATTGCACCTCCCATACCTTTCACCATTTTTCCCGGGATTTTCCAGCTGGAGATATCTCCATTTTCTGAAACCTGAAAAGCGCCTAAAACCGTTAGGTCGATATGTCCGCCACGAATCATTGCAAAGCTGGTGCTGGAATCGAAAAATGCAGCACCTTTGGTGTAGGTAATGGTTTGTTTGCCAGCATTGATCAGGTCGGCATCAATTTCATCAGTATCTGGATAAGGGCCGATTCCGAGCAAGCCATTTTCTGATTGCAGGGTCACCATCATCCCGTCGGGGATAAAGTTAGCAACCAAAGTAGGGATGCCAATACCAAGATTTACATAATATCCATCTTCTATTTCCTGGGCGATGCGTTTAGCAATGCCATTTTTATCTAAAGCCATCGTGTAATTTTTTTGGGGTTAAATTAGCGTGTTGTTGCAAACTCGATTCTTTTTTCGAGATTTTCGGCCTTGAAGATACGCTGGACAAAAATTCCGGGCGTATGAATGTGGTTAGGATCCAACTCTCCGGCAGGCACCAGCTCTTCTACTTCGGCAATGGTAATTTTACCGGCCATGGCCATAGGCTGATTAAAATTATTGGCCGTATAGCGGTAAATCAGGTTGCCGTGCGTATCGCCCTTCCAGGCTTTTACTATCGCGAAATCGGCGGTAAGGCCGTGTTCAAGCAGATACATCTTGCCTTCAAACTCGCGAACTTCTTTCCCGTCGGCTACTTCGGTACCATATCCGGCTGGCACGAAAAAGGCCGGAATACCAGCGCCTCCGGCACGACAACGCTCTGCCAGCGTACCTTGCGGAATGAGCTCTACCTCCAGTTCGCCGCTGAGAAGCTGTCGCTCAAACTCCGAATTCTCACCCACATAGGACGAAATCATCTTTTTGATCTGATGCTTTTTGAGTAACAGACCCAGGCCGAAGTCATCTACGCCGGCATTATTAGAAATACAGGTAATACCCTTGACGCCAGTGTCAACCATGGCGCTTATACAGTTTTCAGGAATACCGCACAGCCCGAAACCTCCAAGCATCAAGGTCATCCCATCGCTGAGGCCCTGAATAGCTTCGTGTGCATTTTTTACAACTTTGTTCATAGTTTTGCTGTTATTGTATTGAATCAAAGCGTGTTGGATCGCTTTAGCGTATTTTCCATCACGATTTCCAAACTGCCTTCTGATTGTTTTATGGCACTAAGATAATAGTTCTGCCGGAAATAATAGAGATTTGAAAAAAATGAACCCTTTTGTACCAATTATTTTATAGACTTTTGACTGTTCTACTGAACCATATACTTAGCTAATGTCCGTTTGCAAAGTTTTCTGCAGCAAAAAAAATAGGCGTTGTTGATGTTTTTTTATAACCAAAGTTTTTCTTCAATCTTTCGGGAAAAATGTGAAGCCAGCATTCAGGACAAAACCCTTGCTAATACTTTTCCTTAAGCCATTCCATAAGCTGAACAGTCATTAACATCATCAGCAGGCTATAAACTGTATCTTCAATAGGGATGGTCAAAATACGGATGCCCAGGTTATGTGAATTATCGTACCAAACGATAGGTTCCTCCGTGAAATAGCCAGTAAGGGCGCCATTTACAATCAAAAAAGGAATCAGTGATACAAGATAAGCAAGTAAAAAATAACTGAGCCAGGGCTGTTTTTTGTAAACATTATACAACAAAAGCAAAGCCGTAATTATAAAAACAACCGAGGTATAGAGGCGGTCGTAATAGAACAAGCCAACACCGATCAGCACAATACTTAATATAACAAAAAACGGCCGGTGTATTTTTGCCAGCACATCTTTTTTTACATAAACTACCAGACACGCATAAATAAAAACAATAGCGTAAGGCACAACCAGAAAAAACATCCATTCCTCAATCGGGAGGCCCAACATACGGAAACCGATAAGGTAGCGATCGTTGAAGCCCCAGATTTCGGTAGCGGCAAAAATCACATCCTTGGCTATAAAAAACACCCCCATTATAAAAATTGCCGGAAAAAGATATTTCCATTGCTTGAAAAAGGCCACCTTTTTGTCGAAGCTCAACAATAAAGGAGCAGAGAGTGTTAACAGATTGATATAAAGATATAGGTTGTCCATGATTGCACGATTTAGCGGATAGTTAATTGCTGATCAACGATCAACAACAGAAAAAAAAGTGTTTGCACCCCAATAATATAGAAAGCCAGGCGATTGCGGAGATTTTTTACCCAATAGAAAGCCCCCAGCAGCATCAAAAAGGCGATAATCCACCATGCCAAGTAATTTTGAAGAGGAATGGTGCCACCAGCCCACGACCAAAAATCAAAGCGCACGGCAACGGGTTCAAGCAGTATGTCGTACGAAACCATTAATGTGGCAGCAATGACGGCTTTCAGCCATTTTGAAAGCTTCAGCGGATGCACCATTGCGGCGGTGGCAAACACCAAAACACCCCAGTTTATGCCAATCATCAGTGGTACATCGAGCCATTTGAGCCCCAGTCCGTTTCCGTAACTGTATTCACCAAAAATTAATCCTGTTTCTATTCCTAATAACTCCACAAAAAAACCGGCTAAAATCACTACAAGCAACCAGCTCCCATATTTTTTATCAAATCCTTCGGCATTATAGATCAACAGCCCTGCCGCAAAAAGCAAATTGTAGGGTGTTAGCAACATTAAGGCATCCGTATGTCCGAGCAAAACGGTAACAATGCCAACCATATACACGATGATCAACAAAGCCAGACTAAGTTGAAACCTGTTTTTCAGGAAAGCTATCATAGATTTGGAGTTATTTCTGAAACAATTTTTGCTGACAATAAACACAGCGGTATGCCGCCTCCGGGATGCACACTGCCTCCTGTAAAATAAAGCCCTTCAATACTTTGATGATCGTTGGTGTGACGCAAAAAAGCTGCATAACGGCTGTTCGAACTGGTGCCGTAAAGCGAGCCACCAGCCGAAGATGTTTTTAGTTCAATTTCGAGCGGGCTAAGTGTTGCTTCCGTATTTATCAGCGGGCTAAGATCTGTAACTAAAATTTTGTTGAGTTTACTGATGATACGTTCCCGGTAAAGCGGAATGAGCTGTTGCCAATCCTGATCACTATGGGGGGGCACATTAACCATCACAAACCAGTTTTCGCAGCCTTTTGGCGCGTCCGAAGGGATATCTTTGGAGGTGATATTTACATAAACGGTGGGGTCGTCAGGAGGCACAATTCCTTCAAAAATATCCTGAAACTCCTTGCGGTAGTTCTTGCTAAAGAAAATATTATGCAATCCCAGCTGCTCAAATTCAGCTTTTATTCCCCAATAAAAAATCAGTGCCGAACTGGATCGCTCCTGACTTAGCTTTCGTTCCGGCGCCTTTACCAGAGGCAATAATTTGCGGTAAGTTGGCGTAACATCCATATTCGAGATCACCAGATCTGCGGTATGAATGCCTTTGCTGCTGCGAACTCCAGTAACTTTTTGATCCTTAAGCAGAATTTCTTCGACTCTTTCGTTCAGATTAAACCGAACACCCAAATCTTCGGCAAGTTTAACCAGACTGCTGGTAATCTGATACATGCCTTCCTGGGGCAAAAAAGTCCCAACGCCATGCTCTAAATGTGGAATAATATTTAAAATACCAGGCGCACGATAAGGATCAGAGCCGTTATAAGTGGCATAGCGATCGAAGAGTTGAACCAGTTTGGGATTTTTTAAAGCGGCAGTATTGGCCTGATGCATGGTACTAAAAAGACTTAGCTGATGCAGGTTCAGCAATGATTTCAACACATCCTTCGAAAACCAGGTAGCTAATCTGTTGAGGGGTTTCTCCATGAAAATGCCACCGGCCAGCTCAAAAATCTTTCGGCTCTGCTGCAATCTTTTGATTACGGCTTTGGCAGGTACACCTAATTTTCGTTCTACTTCACCGGCAAACTCATTTTGGTCGGCCGATGCAGTCAGTTGCACGCCATCATCCCAAAAATACCGACAACTTTCGTTCTTTTTGATATAATTGAAATACTTTCTCGGATTTTTGCCGGCCAGTGCAAACAGCTCGTCAACAAAGTGTGGCATGGTAAACAAAGAAGGTCCCGCATCAAAACGGTACCCATCCTGCTCAATAACGGTAAGTTTTCCGCCCGGATAGGTATTGGCTTCGATTACCAACACCTGATATCCTTTGAGCTGAAGCCGGATAGCGGTAGCAATTCCAGCTATTCCTGCACCAATAATCAGGGCTCTTTTTGCAGGAATACTGCCAGCATTTTTTATTGTCATGGGTTAGCTTTTCTTCCAGGCAAATTTAACGAGCTCATTTAGTGGCACAAATTCCAGCGCTTTTTCGTGTGTGGCCTCAAGAATCACCTGTGGGGCTTCGCCGGCAATATATGCCTCAAGCCAGCGCTTTACACACAAACACCAGCGATCTCCAGCTTTCAAGCCCGGAAAATTATATCCCGGCACAGCAGTAATCAAATCGTTACCTTCCTGCTTCGAAAACTCCAGAAATGCGTCAGTAACCACAGCGCAGACCGTATGTAATCCCGCATCGTGTTGACCTGTATGGCAATTGCCATCGCGGTAAAATCCGGTTAAGGGCTGATTGCTGCAACGAATTAAATCCTCGCCAAAAACGTTTTTTTGCATTGCCTTTTGTTTTTGTTTTAATGGTTTATGCTTCAAATAACAAACTGACAGCTATTTGGTTTTGTTGGGCATGATTTTTCTCTGATTAAATAACGGATGCTAAGCTATCGATTTAATCGATTTACTGCTCGGTTGAAGGGTAGCAGGTTTGTAAATTTTCTCTGCCGGTTTCATTTCTCCCTCAATTTTAAGCTGCAATACTGTGCATTTATTGCTGCCTTATACGCTTCATCAACAAGAGTACAGGCATTATCAAAGCTGTATTTTTTATAACTTCGCAGCCTGAAAATAAAGCCTTTGACATGCGCAATTTAATCCTGCTTTTTTTACTTTCGGTCGTTTCAGCTACTGCTCAACAGGGTGAAAAACGAAATCCCTATCAGCTTGAAATTGTTGATAATCCTGTAGAATTTCATCAAATGGCAGCACATGACAGCAAGATGATAATGATTGATCTTCAAGCATATATACCAACTTTGGTGTTAGATATCCGCTATGCTACCACCAACAATTTCACCGGAGAAATCATTTACCCACAGGCTTTTGCTTTTGCACGCCAACCCGTTGCTGAGGCTTTACTGAATATTCAAAAAGACCTTGCCGAGAAGGGACTCGGCCTCAAAATTTTTGATGCTTACCGCCCTTATGCAGCCACTTTACGCTTTTATGAAGTGTATCCCGATACCAATTTTGTGGCCTCACCCTGGCATGGCTCACGGCATAATCGCGGCGCAGCGGTAGATGTAACACTGATTAATCTGGAAACCGGAAAAGCGCTGGAAATGCCCACAGCCTTTGATGATTTCACCGAAAAAGCAGCGCCTGATTATCAGGATTTGCCCGAAAGGGTTAAACAAAACCGCAGCCTACTGATTGAAACCATGGAAAAAAATGGTTTTTCGGTCTATCAAAGCGAATGGTGGCATTTTGATTTTCATGGCTGGGAGCAGTTTCCGCTAATGAATCTTTCTTTCGACGAATTACGTTCTCAATATTAATAACTCACGCAAATCCACTTCAATTTTATGGACTACAATTTCGCAGCAGTTGAAAAAAAATGGCAGGAATACTGGCGTAACAATACCATTTATAAGGTTTCTATCGACCAAAATAAACCCAAGTATTATGTGCTCGATATGTTTCCCTATCCTTCTGGCGCAGGGCTGCATGTGGGCCATCCGCTGGGTTATATCGCTTCGGATATCTTTGCACGGTTCAAACGACTTAAAGGCTTTAATGTGTTACATCCTATGGGCTACGATGCTTACGGCCTTCCGGCAGAGCAGTATGCCATTCAAACAGGAACTCATCCGGCAATAACAACCGAAAAAAATATCAGCCGTTATCGCGAGCAGCTCGACAAAATAGGGTTTTCATACGATTGGGACAGGGAAGTACGTACAAGCGATCCGGACTACTACAAATGGACACAATGGACTTTTATTCAACTTTTTAACAGCTGGTATAATCGTAAAACAGACAAGGCCGAACCCATCACTTCGCTCGTAAAAGCCTTTGAACAAGGCGGCAGTAATGCTGTTGAAGCCGCCTGCAGCGAACACCCGGCTTTTACGGCCGAAAATTGGAAAGCAATGAGTGAAGTTGTGCAACAGCAAAACCTGATGCACTACCGGCTGGCTTATCTGGCCGATACCATAGTAAACTGGTGTCCGGCGCTGGGCACTGTGCTGGCCAACGACGAAGTTAGCGAAGGTTTATCCGTCAGGGGCGGACATCCTGTTGAGCGCAAATCGATGAGGCAGTGGCTTTTGCGTATCACCGCCTATTCCGATCGCCTGCTGAAAGGATTGGAAACTTTAGACTGGAGCGATTCCATCAAAGATATTCAGCGCAACTGGATTGGAAAATCTGTCGGCGGTTCCATTGCTTTTGAAGTAGAAAACCATGCCGGTCTGATAGAAGTTTTTACAACACGCCCCGACACGATTTTTGGTGCCACTTTTATGGTGCTTGCACCTGAGCACGAGCTGGTTAAAACAATTACCACCGCAGAGCAGCAAGCCGCCGTTTCGGCCTATATCCAACGTACCAAGAACCGTTCGGAGCGCGAACGCATGACTGAAGTGAAAAAAATCAGTGGCCAGTTTACGGGCGCCTATGCCTTAAATCCGTTCAATAATGCACGTATTCCAATCTGGATAGCCGATTACGTGCTGATGGGCTATGGCACAGGAGCAATTATGGCCGTTCCGGCACACGACAGCCGCGACTTCGCTTTCGCACGACATTTTGAACTGCCTATCATACAGGTTGTTACTTCGCAAGGAGAAACACTTATTGATACCAAAAACTGGGAAGAATCCTATGATGCCAAAGAAGGCGTTCTTGTCAATTCCGATTTCCTGAATGGAAAAACGGTTCAGGACGCCATACTCAGCCTGATAGCTGCCGCAGAGCAACGCGGCATTGGAAGCAGCAGGGTGAATTACCGGCTGCGCGATGCCATTTTCAGTCGTCAGCGCTATTGGGGAGAGCCTTTTCCGGTGTATTACAAAGACGGAATGCCTTATATGCTTCAAGAAGATCAGCTCCCGCTCGAACTCCCGGCTGTGGATGCTTACCTGCCAACCGAAAACGGCGAACCTCCTCTGGCAAGGGCAACAGATTGGCAAACAAAAGAAGGTTTTCCGTTGGAAACGAATACTATGCCGGGATTTGCAGGTTCCAGCGGCTATTATCTCCGCTATATGGATCCCAATAATAAGGAAGCTTATTTCAGCAAGGAGGCCAATGCTTATTGGCAGGAAGTGGATTTGTATATGGGAGGTGCTGAGCATGCTACAGGCCACTTGATTTATGCCCGTTTCTGGAATATGTTCTTGTTTGATATTGGCCTGACGGTTAAGGATGAGCCCTTTCGGAAAATGATTAATCAGGGAATGATACAAGGCCGGTCGAGCCTGGTTTATCGCGTAAATCCTGAAAAAATGGCCGAGTATCACCTCTGGGAAAAGCTCAAGAACAAAGGAATGGGTGTGGAATTTATCCGTGACTTCAAAGACGGGCACCGCAAGTTTGATTTTTTCAGCCCCGAAGCCAAACTTATCATCGAAGTTCGCCGTGTGAAGTCGCTCGAAAAACTGGCACATCCTTACACGGAATACGCCCAAAAGAAAGGCTATCGGATGCTGCTGATTCCGGTGCGCGACATGCTTTTGGAAAAAGAAGTTGTTTTCGAAAAAGTCGCTGCTTTGATTGCCGGGAAAAAAGTACCGGAATTTGAAGACAAGCCCGCCCTAAAAATCGTTCCTGTTTTTGCATCAAAAAATATTGATGGTCGGGCCTTTTTCTCCGACCCCATTCACGTCGATATCAGTATCGTACAAAATGATATCCTTGATATTGAGGCGTTTAAAAAGTGGCAACCCCATTGGAGCGATGCTGTCTTTTTGTTGGAAGACGACAAATATGTATGTGGTTGGGAAGTAGAAAAAATGTCAAAATCAAAGTACAATGTTCAAAATCCTGACGAGTTGATTGAAAGATATGGAGCGGATACTTTGCGTTTGTATGAGATGTTTCTTGGGCCACTGGAGCAATCAAAACCCTGGGATACCCAAGGCATTGAAGGTGTTTTTCGGTTTATTCGCAAATTCTGGCGTTTATTTTTTGACGACAATCAACAGCTCAAGGTTTCTGACGATGAACCCAATAAAGCCGAACTAAAAATACTTCACAAAACTATTCGCAAGGTAGAGGAAGATATTGAGCGATTTTCGTTCAACACAGCAGTTTCAGCCTTTATGATATGTACCAACGAACTGGCTGAGCTCAAGTGCAACAAAACAGCCATTTTGGAACCGCTGGTTCTATTGATTTCGCCTTACGCCCCGCATCTTGCCGAAGAGCTTTGGCATGCACTTGGCCATCAGGATAGTGTTGTAAAACAAGATTTTCCGATATGGGACGAAACTTTTCTGGTAGAAAATACGTTTACTTATCCTGTTTCGTTCAATGGCAAGAAACGTTTTGATCTGGAGCTACCTATTGATATGCCTGTAAAAGAAATTGAAAAGCAGGTGCTTGGATTAGAAGAATCGGCCAAATGGATTAGCGATAAAGGCGTTAAAAAAGTAATCATTGTTCCCAATCGTATCATCAACATTGTAGTTTAGGCATTATGCTTGATACGATTAATATTCAAGCTTCAAATAAATTACATCTGATATGCTAAAAAAGCTGCTTTTACTATTTTTTATCTCTGTGAGTATAAGTGCTTTTCCGCAACTCAGAGACCATCCCAATAATGCATTCCACGATAAGGAATTTACGCGTTACAGCGTTTATTACAGCTCCATGCTTACCGGTAACGTGGTTGCCGGAGAAGCCACCATAGAGGTGAAATCGCACAAAAAACGCTTTTTCGACAGGGAAGTCTGGCATATCGTTGGAGAAGGGAAAAGCAAAGGCGCTTTCAATTGGTTTTACAAGGTGCGTGATCGCTTTGAATCTTTTGTTGACAAAGAAGCGCTGGTTCCCTATTTATTTATCAGGCGAACCCGTGAAGGCGATTTTGTGCAGGATGATGATGTATATTTTTACCATGAAGAACGAAAAGCCGTAAGTCGGACAGCAACTAAAGCAGTCCCCGAAAATATTCAGGATTTCGTTTCGGCCTTATTTTTTATGCGCACCCTCAGCCTGAACGATTTTGATGCCGACAGCGCTTATTACCTGGATTTTTTTCTGGACGATTCGGTTTATGTCAGCAAGATCAAGTATCAGGGTACGGAATACATTAAAACGAGTTTGGGCACTTTCAGGTGTTTGAAAATTGCACCGATGATGGCCACCGGCGAGGTTTTTGCCGATGCCTATCCGGTGATGGTTTGGGTTACCGACGACGAGAATCACCTTCCCATTCTCGCTGAGGCCAAAATTATCGTTGGCAGCATAAAAATGGAATTGATTGAGTACAAAAATATCCTTAATCCCATTCACTCGCTAAAAGCGAAATAGGCTGCCCATTGCGGCACACGCCTACCAATTAATTTCGATCACCTGAAAATTCTTAGCCTGATAAGCTTCAATCACCGTGGCTCGCGAACTTTCTGCCTCCGCTTTGGTGGCAAAGCCATTGGTAATGATATTTCCCTGATCTATTACACCCCAGCCGGGATAGGACTGGCGGATTAACCCATTAAAACGGTCCTCCATTTCATATTGTGTTTTAGGGCGTTTCACCAGACTAACAAAGGCATAGTACCCTTTTTTTCCGGTTTGTAGCAAATCGCTATAGGTGCTGGAATAAACAAAATAGTAAATCGGTTCAGCGCGCTCGGGAACCACCGTTTGGTTGTTCCAGACACTTTCGGACACGTCTTCGGCTGTCATCGCTTCGGAGCGAACAACGAACCCATCATTGCGGTAGATCAAGGTATGAAAGCTATAATCTGTTGCCATGCCCGAAATAACGATATCCAGATCGCCATCCAAATCATAATCGCCCCACTCGCCATCACTCATATAGAGCGGTATCAGGCCGGCTTCCAGTTCTGTAAAGCCATTTTGACGGTCGTTGCTATACACTTTTGAAATGGCTCCATTGCTGCTTTCGCCGCTAATGAGCAAATCCAGATCGCCATCAGCATCCATATCGCCCCAGTCAGCAAATCCAGATCTCACGGGCTCAAAAGGCATAAAAACTTGCGTAAAACCCCTTGCACGATCATTGCGATACAGCCGGGTGGTGAGGCGCCCGTTGTCCATTTCGCCCAGCAACAACACATCTTCGTCCCCATCATTATCCACATCACCCAAGCTGATAAAACTATTTTTCAGAGGCACAAAACCCATTTCAAGCCTTTTGAATCCATCCACGGTATTTTCATAAAACACACTTATGGCCTGTCCGCTTTCGGCAATCCCGATCAACAGAACATCATGTCTTCCATCCAAATTATAATCGATCCAAGCGCCGCCACCACGCCGAACGCCGGGAAACCGAACATCGACAAGTATAAATCCATTATTCCGGTCGTTTCTGTAGAGCAGGCTTTGAGGCCCATCTTTGCTTTCGCCCGTCATCAATATGTCCGGATCTCCATCATTGTCAAAATCAGCAAAACGAACTGTTCCATCGCGCAAAGGCTCCAGTTTGCTGCTCATTGGCACGAAACGTCCATCAGCAGTTCCTTTGAAAAGTTTGCTGATCAGGGTGCCGTTTGCCAGTTCGCCCATCACCACTAAATCATCAATGCCATCCAGATTGATATCAGCCAGGGCAAAATCGCCCCGAAAAAAGTTAGGCACAGCATGTTGAAGCGCAATAAAACGATCGTTGCGCTGGTTGCTGTATATTTTTGTAAGCAGCTGTCGGTTTTGTTGCCGGAAGAACTCTCCGCTGGCAAAAACATCCAAATCGCCATCACGATCAGGATTGATCCAGCCGCTGCTGCTTTCGGCCACTCCCGTGAGGTCGGCCCGAATATCCGTAAACGTTTGGGATTGCAAATGCAAACCGGACGAAATCACAAACAGCAAGACCAAAAAATGTTGTAAATTTCTTACCATATTAAAAGTATTAAGGACAGCTTGGTTGTTCAATACAGCAAGCAGCAGGCCAGTGAAATGATCGTGCTGTTTGCTCGCCACCTCTTGCAAAAGTACATGATTTTTTTGAAGCATAAATTCATTGAATCTTCTTGCTATAAAAGATTTATCCGATTAAAGCATTTTAAGTATGGCCAAATTGGATGCCCTAATATGACTCCTATTGATCTTGTTTTAAAATAACCCGGCTGCACAGTTCACTTTTCATGTCATTTTCTGATGCCTGGAAAATGCTTTATTAAAATTACAAATCGAAATTATAACTACTCAATACTACTTACAAGCCAAAAAGGCATTGAATATTCGAAAAAAAACCCTCTCAACTTCAATCAGTTAAGAGGGTTCTTTGTAGCCCCACCAGGACTCGAACCTGGATCAAAAGTTTAGGAAACTTCCATTCTATCCCTTGAACTATGGGGCCATTTATTAAGCCGCAAAAATAGTTGAATTTTCTATGTTGCGCAACATTGGCTTGCCGGCTAAAACCAATCAATAATCCGTTTGGCGATGCAGGTACGTTGAATAATCTTTTAGCTGTGGTTTATAAGTCTTATCAGCAAAAAGTACCGAGGTAATCAGAAAATCGGCTGTGGAACGATTGCTCGCTGTGGGCACATTATAGAGCACACTTAACCGCAGCAGGGCTTTTACATCCACATCATGCGGTTGATTCGTCATTGGATCCCAAAAGAAAATCAGGTAATCAACTTTCCCTTCGGCAATCAAGGCGCCCATTTGCTGATCACCTCCCAATGGCCCTGATTTGAGGCATGTTACATCTTCAAGCACAGTGCCAATAAGCTTTCCGGTGGTTCCGGTGGCAAAAAAATGGTGACCTTCAAGCATCTTTTTATTGTGCTCCACCCAGTCGAGTAAATCCTTTTTGCGATTATCATGGGCCACAAGGGCAATGTTCTTTTTCATGTGTACAAAGTTTTAGAACAGCAAAGTTTAAAAAAAAGACGTTACACCGAAATGCAACGTCTTTCAGAATTATTTTAAGTCATTACAATTAATGGCCATCCGGTCCAATCATTTTGAGCTTATCGCCGGTTTCCTCAACCACCTTTTTCAGGAATTGCTCGCTATAGCCCGGAAACTCCACATGAGGATTCTGATACCCCGGATTACGCGTTTTTACGTTACCATCCATAAACTTCATAAATAGTTCCTGATACAGGTTTTTGTAAGCATGAAAAGTGCGTGCTACCTGATCTGTACTATAATCCGTAAGATAAGCCACAGCTTTGTTTGGATCTTCTTTGTGCAATTTCAGCGCGGCTGCATCAGCAGCAGGAGTGCGTTCGATAAACATTTTCTCTAATCCGTTGCGTACCACATTCACATCGGGCTGAATCATATTATACCTTGTATAAGCCAGGTTGGAAACCATATTGGTAATCCAAAAAAGCGATGTTTCGGACCATTCCATCATGGCACCATTTCCGCGCTCAATATGATGAGGACTGGCCGTCATACTCGTGTAAAGCGGCATATAAACCGTTGCGTTGGCATCGTCCACACCCCACCAGATGATTCCACCGATTTCGTTGGGCAACCAGCTACGTGATTGTGTTACAAAAGAAAATCCGGTTTGCTGGGTAGCCGTTGCGCGTTCGTTCACGTAGGTGATCCCATCCACTTTCCAGGTAAGCGGACGCCAGCGATAGGGTACGCCATGAGGCCCCGCACCAAAGTCGGCACTCATATCCAGTTCGGTATCCTGCAAATAATCGCGCATAAACATCATCATGTCATGTACCGAAACTTTCTTCTCCGGTTTTACCCATAAAGGCATACGATTGGTTGCATATTTATTAGGATTGGGACGTCCGTCTTCAAATTTTTCGGCATGTTCGATATCGCCTTTTACATATTCCCAATATTTGTCCATGCCATCAGAAACGTTGTTAAACATCGTCCATACGCGCATATCACAAAAACGGGCGCCTCCAAAATCTACCGGAGCATAAGTATCCGAAAAGCTAAAGTTCTCGTCATCGCCTTCATACCAACCCTTGTCGCGGGCGAAAGTGATCACATCGTGTGCATAAATAACCTCTACTTCAGGATTCATAATCTTGTCCATCTCCTTAGATGTAATCGCCTGTTTTCCGTTGGCTTGCGGAAATGTCATGATACGTGCCTGATTGGCGTGGCCGCTCACATATCCGTCAGGAATTCTTAGTGCTACCCATACCATTCCTTTGTTGGCGTTGACCATCTTTTTTGACTTTTTGTCCATTTTCAAATCCACGCCCTTGCCGATGATTTCCATAATCCAAACCTCATTTTGGTCGGCAATACTAAATGATTCACCAGAGCTGTAATAGCCGTATTCGTTGGTAAGCTCAGCAATAATTTTTATGGCCTCGCGCGCCGAAGTTGCACGCTGCAGGGTGGTATAAATCAGGCTGCCATAATCCATAATGCCTGTTGTATCCTGCAATTCAGGACGGCCTCCATAGGTGGTTTCGCCAATTGCTACCTGAAACTCGTTCATATTGCCCACTACATTATAAGTGCGCGCTGCCTGGGCTATCTCTCCTAAATATTTTCCTGTATCCCATTCATAAATATCCATCATGGTTCCTGCGGGATACTCACCGGCCGACCAATGATAAAGCTCGCCATAGAGCACATGCGAATCAGCGGCATAAGTAATCATTGTGGAGCCATCAGCAGAGGCTCCCTTAGTAACCAGGTAATTGGTGCAGGCCTTGCTTTGCTGAACGTTTATCAGCGCCATGCCAAAGGCAATAAAGGCAATCAAAAATTTCTTCATAAATCTAATTTTAAATTGAAAGTGATTCTGCAACAAAAATAAGTGTTTTTTTAGATTTGAGCCAAATACAGATTTGAGCCGGATGTTAGCTGACCTACATGAAACAAAAAATGCGGGCAAAACCCGCACTTTTCTATATACTATAAGATGAAAAAAACTATTCCTTGACGAGCTCCAGGTTTATCTGGATTTCAACTTCTTCGCCCACAAGTACTCCACCGGCCTCAAGTGCATTGTTCCAGGTAAGTCCGTAATCTTCACGATTCAGCTCGCCACTCACTTTGAAACCTGCACGGATGTTTCCCCATGGATCCTTGATGGTTCCGTTGTATTTTACGTCAAGCTCAATTTCTTTGGTTACGCCATGCATGGTCAAATCACCCGTTATGGTGTATTTTTTTCCACTTACAGGAACCAGCTTTTTTCCAACAAATTCGATGGTAGGATAAGTAGCTACTTCAAAAAAGTCCTCATCTCTGAGGTGATTGTCACGTTTTTCGTTATTCGTATTAACTGAAGCAGCCTGGATTGTAAAAGAAATTTTGGCATCAGAAAAGTCATCTTTGTCTGATTTAATATCTCCTTCAAACTCCTGAAATTTTCCGGTAACGGTAGAAACAACCATATGATCCACTTCGAAAGTAACATTGGAATGTGCATGGTCTATCTTCCAATTGGTAGATTGGCTAAAAGCAAAACCTGCAAGCAGCATCAGCGCTATTGATAAAACTGATTTTTTCATAATTCAAATTTAGTGTTAGATTAGATTAATTTTGTTCAACTTTGTTTAATGATTTCATTGTGAAAACATAGATAGCTTAAACAAATGTTAGCACACAATGTTCAACCGCATAAATTTTTAACACGCATGGCCGGCATCTATCTCCATATCCCTTTCTGCAAGCAAAAATGTCACTATTGCAATTTTTTCTCGCTGGCATCTGTCAAAAATAAAGTGCCTTTTCTGAAAGCGCTTGAGCGGGAAATCGTGCTACAACAGGAATATTTGCACAATGAGGAGGTGCAAACAATTTACTTCGGCGGCGGAACACCAAGCATGCTCGAAGCAGATGAAATAAAGCATATCCTTCAAACCCTTGGCCGGCATTACCGGCTGAGCCCCGATGTTGAAATCACACTGGAAGGCAATCCCGACGACCTGACATTCGACAAGATAAAACAGTTTCGCGCACTTGGAATTAACAGGTTGAGTATCGGTATTCAAAGCTTTCACGATGATGACTTAGCCTACCTGAATCGGGTACACAATGCCTCCCATGCCAAAAATGTGATTAAGAATGCCTTTGATGCCGGATTTGAAAAGCTTACCATCGACCTGATATACGGCATTCCGACCTTAACAGATAAAAAATGGATCGCCAATGTGGATTATTTTCTGGAAACAGGCATTAACCACCTCTCGGCCTATGCCCTCACTGTAGAGCCACGAACAGCGCTGGCACAGCTGATTGGCAAAGGCAAACTAAAAGCCGTTGATGAGCAGCAGTCGGTCAGGCATTTCGAAATACTGATGCAACGCATGGAAGCTGCGGGCTTTGTGCACTACGAAATTTCCAATTTTGCCAAACCGGGCCATTATTCCAAACACAACAGCCTGTATTGGATTGGCGGTAATTATTTGGGTTTGGGTCCTTCGGCTCATTCGTACAATGGCATCTCGCGACAATGGAATGTTTCGCATCTCACCAAATATATCAGCGAGGCCGGACAGTCCGAAAGTGTTTTTGAAAAGGAAGAACTCACGCTCGACCAGCGCTATGATGAATATGTTATGACTTCGCTTCGCACCAGCTGGGGCTGCGACCTGGAACATATTCAGAATGCTTTTGGAGTACGGTATAGCAATTATTGTATAAAGCAGGCTCAATCATTCATTCGGGAAGAACAAATTGAGCAACGCGAGCATCGTCTTTTTCTCACACAAAAAGGCAAATTGTTTGCTGATGGGATTGCGGCAGAATTGTTTATTTAGTGCTTGTCTTTAATGTCCGATTTACTCAATTAATAATAAATTTAGGCGGTATTCGTGAGCTCATTATCACTCGATTCTGCGTTATACTCTTATTTGAAAACACTTGTTTAGGTGAGCAACCATTTTTATTAAAAACCGTAGCCAAGCAGCAAAATTATTCGGCTTGTGTTCGATTTTAAACCGCTAAAAGGCGACATTCCATTCCCAAAAGCTGCTCTCGTTTCAAATGAAAAATGCTTATAGCTGATGCCTGCCCCTGCCAGCAGTGCCGTTTCGAATTTACGCATGCCCTCAATCGCTTCCTTTTCTTCAATCCGTGTTGTGTCAAAAAACTTCGAAATCGTACGCACTTTATTGGTATTACCAACAGCGTATCCATTTGAAATTCCTGCATTGAAAAACAGCCTGCTCTTTCGCAACGGCATCCATAAACGAATCATATTACTCATGGTGAGGTAAGTACATTCAATTTCTGTTTCATAAAGGGTATAGCGGTTCTCGTGTACAACGTCCTCAAAATTTCCAGAGGCTTGTAGCGTGTTGATGTTTAACTCGTTGTAAACAGACCATTTCCCTTGCTTTCGTGGAAGCACAACCTCCAGAAACAATCCCATGGTGGGATTCACCGAGCCCTCAAAATCAACTTTTGTAAGGTAGTCAAGTCCTTCACCTTTGAACGCTATAGTTGTCATTGAAACTCCACCTATAAAACCTAAATTTGTTTGAAGACCTGAACTCGTTTTATGAAAAACAGCTTGATCACCGATGCATTCGTAGTAGCGATGAAAGAGCTTGATCAGGCTTGTGGGCTGATAGATCAAACTGGCTGATTTTTGCTGAATATCAGGGCAATCGCCTAAATAATTGATCAATTGTCCAACAAATCGATTGTTTTGGCTTAGCCGGCCCTGACCATTTTCAATGAAAAGATATTTCTTGTAGATCAGTAATTCAAACCCTTCATTTTGATCAATGTAGAAATTCTGATTGCCATACTTATTTGTGGCTGTGAACAAACTTTTTTCGCCCTGAACCAGTCTTTGCAGAAAAACAGTATCAGCGACCAATTGCAGCGCAGCAAAATCATTAAGTTCATTGGTCGAACGCGGACTAATTTCAGTTTGGACAATTGCACCTACATAGTTTTTGTCATTTACACCAAACGCTTTGATATCGAGTGGATGATAATGCTTCGGTTCAGATTTATCGGAGCTGATAAAGGTGATTTTTACAGGATTTATGTCTGATTGCTTTAATTCAATGCTTCCGTACAAGGTATCCCCTGTCAGGGTAACTAAGAATCCGGGACTTGAGCTGTTTTGGCAATTTGCATTAGTTGACGCTATCAAAGTGGCCAAAAAAAGAATACAGCTGTATATAAAATACTTCATCATCCGGGTTTTAAAAAAGTCGGGCAAAGCTATGGCTAAATACCTTGAGTGCCAAAGCCAAAACAAATAAAAAACAATCACACTATCTGCTTGCAATAGTGTATGTTGATAGCTTTTGAATGGATATTGTATCCTAAAGCGCCAGAATAAAACACAATTAAATATTTCTTTAGGTAGGTACTTTATTAAAACATCCTAGTGTCGTGTCAATGCTACTGTGTCGGTTAAGTCGCAGCGATTTTTTCTCAGATCGAAAAAGAAAATCTACGCATAGCCATAGCTAAGTAAAGGATTTATTTTGAAGATATGAGGAAAAAGATCAAGACTTGGGCCGGCTAAAGTAGTGTTGACATGACACTAGTTTTTCAACAGTTGTTTCCATTTCCTAAAAAACCTATATTTGCTGTGGTTCTTATGCTTTGTTTTACACTTGGATTAAATGTATGACCACACAAATGACTGCGAGTAAACGAACACAAATAAAATATGCTGTTATGGCAGAGTCATTTGCTATATCGGGCAATTAAAATCTCCAAAAAATGACACTTAACATAATCCATTCGGGCGGGTTTACGATCGTTCAGGTTGATGGCCACCTCAACACCCTCAACGCTGCTGATTTCGAAACGCAAGTGATGGGTCTTGTCGAAAGAGGCGACATGAAGCTGATCATCGATTGCAGCAAACTCAGTTATATCAGCAGTTCCGGCTTGCGGGTTTTTTTGCTTGCTCAAAAGAAACTCCGGGCAAACAAGGGCCTGCTCAAACTCTGTTGTCTGCAGCCAAGCATACATGAAATATTTGATATGTCGGGGTTTACGCAAATTTTTTTGATCGAAACCACCCTGGAAGCATCCCTTACAAGCTAATACACCAAGCCCATGAAAAGCAATCGTTTTCAACTGATTATCCTTTTTTTACTGTTTGCAGGCCTCAGCCTTTCGGCCCAGCAAAAGCCCCTGGTATTTTCGACACATTGGCTGCCTCAGGCACAGTTTGCCGGCTATTATATGGCTCAGGAGAAAGGGTATTATAAAGATGCCGGACTCGATGTCATCATCAAGCATCCACCGGCTAATCTTAATGCAATCAACTATTTACAAGATGGCTCTGCGGATATTGTGTCGCTTTTCCTAATCACCGCACTGGATGCACGCCTGCACGATTTTGATCTGGTGAATATTGCGCAGATGTCAGAGCATTCGGCCGTTGTTTTTGTGAGTTTTGCTGATGGACCGGTGCAAACGCTGAAGGATTTCGACAATAAAAAAATTGGTATCTGGGAAGGTGGTTTTGACGAAAGCCCCAAAACCATGGTGAAGCACCACAACCTCAAGGTGGAATGGGTTCCGATTCTGTCGTCAGTCAACCTTTTTTTGATGAAAGGGATCGATCTGATGACCATGATGTGGTATAATGAGTACAACCAACTGTATCTGAGCGGTATTAACCCTGACGAATTAAACACTTTTTCGTTATCGGATTACGGTTTCGATATTCCCGAAGATGGTCTATACGTGAAAGAAGCTACTTATCAGGATCGCAAAGCGGAGCTACAAGCTTTTGTGGAGGCGAGCCTCAAAGGCTGGCAATATGCCAACCAAAATTTTGACGAAACCATCGACATCGTCTTGAATAAGATGCGAGCAAGCAAGGTTTCGGCCAATGAGGCACATCAGCGCTGGATGCTATCTAAAATACTTGAATTTCAGGGTTTTTCTGGAGACCAAGAGAAAAAAACTCAGCTTATGAAGGTCGATTTTCAAAAAGCGTTGGAGGTGCTCAAAGAGAATAACACCGATTTACCCGCGACTGCTAAAGAGATCACTTTTGAAACCTTTTACAAACCACTGCTCATTGAATAATGCAGTATATTGATAATTTTTAGCTTACGATTATGAACTTCAAAAACATCATCAATACAGAAAGTCTCTCCTTTAGAATTTTAACACGCGTATTGCTGATCACCGTTAGCCTGTTTGTGCTCACCCTTTCAATTTATTATATTTATACCCGAAATCTGATCAGGGAAGCAGCACGTGAAAACGCCATTCAGCTAGCCGGAAACATTGCAGGTAAAATTGCACAACAGCTGCAACCCATGGAGAAGCTGCCTCAGATGGTGAGTGCAACCATCGAGATGGGTCTTTTTGATAAGGATTCACTCATCGTGGTTTTGGAGACAATACTAAAACGAAATCCCAATATTTACGGGGCTTCCATAGCTTTTGCACCCAACATTTTTCCGGAGAAAGGGCTTTATTTCATGCCTTACGCATACCGCAACAATAACGAAATCATCAGCACATTTCTTGGTAGCGCCGACTATGAATATTTTTTAATGGATTGGTTTCAAATTCCCTTTATGACCAAGAAACCCTATTGGTCAGAGCCTTATTTTGATGAAGGAGGCGGCAATGCGCTGATGACAACCTATTCGGTGCCCTTTTATTACCATACCGAGCAAGGCCGCGTTCAGGGAGGTATTGCTACCATTGATGTTGACTTACAATGGCTTACAGATATTGTTTCGGAGGTAACCATTTTTGAGACAGGCTATGCATTTGTTCTTTCACGCAATGGCATGGCGATCACACATCCCGATCGCAGCATGATTATGAACGAAAGTATTTTCTCCAACTCAGAAAATTGGGAAGAGCCGTTGTTGCGTGAAATTGGGCGTGATTTGCAGCAAGGCAACAGCAGTTTCAGTGAATATAACCTAAAAAACAAAGTAAAACGCTGGATATACTACACGCCCTTGGACGCTGGTGGGTTATCTCTGGCTGTTGTATATCCTGATGATGAGATGTTCGCCTCCTTACACAAAATGAACCTCATCCTGTTGGCGCTGATCATTTTTGGGTTGATACTTTTGAATTTCACTGTCGTTAAAATCGTCAACCGACTGGCCAGACCCCTTGTGGATATTGCTAAAACAGCACATAAAATTGCCGAAGGAAACTTTAATGCACCCTTGCCGGAAGTTAAATCACGAGATGAAATCAGGTTGTTGCGCAATGCTTTTGTAAATATGCAACAGGAGCTTGGTGCCTATGTAGCCAATCTCACAGCTACAACAGCGGCCAAAGAAAAGATTGAGAGCGAGCTGCGTATCGCGCGCGACATCCAGCTTTCGATGATCCCTCACAGTTTTCCCCCATTTCCTGAACTGCCCCAGATCGATCTTTTTGCCGAGCTGAAATCAGCCAAAGAAGTGGGTGGCGATCTGTACGATTTCTTTCTGATCGACAAACATCAGTTTTGTTTTGCCATCGGCGATGTTTCGGGCAAAGGCGTTCCGGCTTCCCTTTTCATGGCAGTTACACGTACCTTATTGCGTTCAATTGCCGATAAGGTAAAATCACCTTCCGGCATCATGAAACTGCTCAACAATTCGCTGGCCATGAACAATGAATCCTGCATGTTCGTCACCTTTTTTCTGGGTGTTTTAGACATCAGCACCGGCGAACTCAGCTATGTAAATGCCGGCCACAACCCACCGGTTATCATTCCCGGTGACGGAGCTGTCAAGTTTTTACCGCTTGCCAATGGCATTCCGCTAGGCTTACAGGAAAATTACGAATATCCACAGTTTAGCCTCAGCTTTAAGGACGGCGACAAATTTTTCGCCTACACAGATGGCGTTAGCGAAGCCGAAAATTCACAGCATCAACTGTTTGGCGAGCAGGCGATTTTAGACGTATTAATGCAACATAAATCTGATCATCCAATAGCCTTAATCAAAGCGATGGATGCGGCTATCAGCCAGCATGTATCCGGTTTTGATCAGTCGGATGATATAACCATGTTGTCAATCGCATTTAATCATGGATCAGCAAATGGAACACCAAGAAATAAGCCTTAAGAATAAGATTGAGGAACTGGAAACCATAACTTCTTTTCTTGATCAGCTGGCCGAGGCCTGGCTCTTGCCTCCGGCACTGCTAATGTCGATCAACCTGGCACTGGAGGAAGCCTTTACCAATATTGTCTATTATGCCTATGCTGATCAGGCAACGCACCAAATTGAATTAAGCATCAGCAAACAAGGCGACAAACTTAAAATCTGCCTCGCTGACGATGGTCAGCCCTACGACCCAACACAGGCCAAAGCACCTGATATCAAACTTTCTACTGAGGATCGTCCCATTGGCGGCCTCGGTATTTTCCTGATCAGAAAGATTATGGATAATGTTCATTATCAGCGTGATAACGGTTACAATTTATTGTGTATGGAAAAGCAGATAAGCACCCCAAATTGATGAAAAAGCAAACCAAATACCATGAAAATAATCAAAGACCTTTGGCTGGCCATTGCCCTAATCGTTTCCGCATCCGCGCTGCTGCTCCTGTCTGATCTGGAACAAAGACAAAAAACGGACAAGACCTCCACAAAGCAATATCCAGCTATTGCTATTATGCAAATTTCTTCCACACCACTGCTCGACAATCATATAGCAGGAGTATTGGATCGATTGCAAACTGCTGGTTATATAGCTAAGGATCAAAGTAATATACGCAAGTTTAATCCGCAGGGAGATTTAGGCACGGCCAATACAATCGCCAAAGAAATCGTAAACGGCCCCTATGAAATAGCCATTACATCGAGCACCCTTGCTTTACAAACCCTTGCCAAAGCCAATTTAAATTCCAAAAAGCTACATGTTTTTGGTGCCGTTACCGATCCCTATGGCGCTGGCGTAGGCATCAACGGGCCGGAGCCTGATGATCACCCCCCGTATCTTACCGGTATTGGCACCTTTCAGCCTGTAAAAGAGGCTTTTATCATACTAAAACAATTAAATCCCACTATCAGGCGCGTGGGCGTAGTCTGGAATCCTGGCGAGCAATGCTCAGAAGCCTGTTTGATAGAAGCAAGGATGATCTGCGAAGCATTAGGCATTACGCTGGTAGAAGCCGTTGCATCCAACACCTCCGAAGTTGCTGAAGCAGCGCGATCGCTTATCTCTAAAGGCGTTGAAGCCATTTGGATTGGTGGCGACACCGTTGCCATTGCCGCTGCCGGAAGCATCATCGGACAGGCGAATCAGGAAGGTATACCGGTGTTTACCAATGATCCGGTAGATGTTAAAACCGGCGCATTTTTTGGCCTGGGAGCCGATTATTTTACTGTCGGGCAGTTAACAGCGCAATTAGTCATTGATATCCTTGAGGGCAAAAGCCCTGCAAAAATGCGTATCGAAAATGTTGTTCCACGAGAACTCAGGTTAAATACCGAAGTGCTGGAAGCAATTGGAAACAGCTGGAAAATTACGGATTCCATAGCAAATCTGCTCGAAAAAAGCGCCGCCTCATCTTCGATTGCCCAAACGATTGATTTTGCCGGGCGCGATCTACAAAACAATCCGCCGAATATCCTGGAACTGATTCAGGCCAATCGGTTCGATAATATCCACCTGCTCAAAGGCAGACCCATGAAAATCAGCGTCGTCAATCTGGTTGAAAACCTTCCTTTGGAAAATGCCATCAAGGGTGTAATTCAAGGCTTGAATGAAAGTGGTTTAGTGGAAGGAAAAGATTATCTGACAAAACATTACAATGCGCAGGGCGAGATTGGTCAGCTTCCGCAGATTATTGATGCCGCGGTTCAGGAAAGACCTGATTTAATTGTCACAGTAACCACACCGGCATTTATTGCGGCAGCCAGCAGAGTACGCGATATTCCGCTGGTTTTTACAGTTGCAAGTGATCCTGACAGGATTAACCTATTCAAGAATAACAAGGTTCCTGAGAACATCTGCGGTGTGCATGATGATCCACCGGTTGACAAATTGGTTGATATGGCTTTGAAACATATTGAGAATTTGGAAAAAGTAGCGATCATTTATGATGCAGCTCAAATGAATTCCATGATTTCTGTCGAGAAGCTCCGGCGCGTGGGCAAAGCCAAAAAGCTGACCATACTTGAGGCTACTGCTTCAACAGTTTCCGACCTGAGTATGGCGACCCAATCACTTGTTCAGCGAGGTGCGCAAGTGCTGATAATTTCTGCCGATAACCTGGCCTACACAGGCTTTCCTGCCATAATAAAAGTAACTGATGCTGCTGGCATACCAATCTATGTTACTGAGATGGAATTGCTGAAACAGGGTGCTGAAGCCGGAATTGGCGACGACTTTTTTGAATGGGGCGTGCAATCCGGGAAGATGGCTGCCAAAGTGCTGGCAGGCGTTCCTCCTTCAAAAATTGGCATTGCTGCAACCGCATCACAACATACTGTTGAGCCAGGCCATAAAACTACCACTGTTCAAAGCAAAAAGCCTTTAATAATCAGTATTGTGCTCTACAGCGAAACGGAGTTTGCCGAACGCAGCTACGAAGGCCTGATCGACGGGCTAAGCAATGCCGGGCTGGCCGAGGGCCGCGACTTTGAATTGAAATCTTATAACGCACAAGGTGATATGTCAACGCTTTCGAGTATTATAACCACCGTAAAAGCCGATCGGGTGGATTTATTGATGGTTGTTTCCACGCCAACGCTACAGGCTGCTTTGCGACAGGCCGGACCCGAAACAAAAATCATTTTCACTGGTGTTGGCGATGGCGTAAAAGCCGGTGCCGGGACAACGGAGACCAACCACCTTGATAATGTTACGGGAATCAGCACACGCTCGCCTTTCGATGGCATGGCCAAACTGATTAGCCAAACACTTCCAAACACCCGAAAAGTTGGCACACTTTTTACACCTTCAGAAATCAACAGCGAGCTGTATAAAGCATGGTTCCAAGAGGCGCTTGCGAAGCAAAATATCAGCCTCGTAGCTGTTCCGGTCAGCTCAAGCGCCGAGGTGGCGCAAGCTGCCATCGAATTATGTCGTCAGGATATTGATTTGGTAGCACAGATCGTTGACAACCTCACTCGTCCTGGTTTTGCCTTGATTGCCCGAAAAGCATCAGACAAAAACCTCCCTGTTTTTGCCTTCGACAGCGATCAGATGAAAGACGGCGCAACGCTTTGTTTGGCGCGCGATTACTATGATGCCGGGCTGGAAGCAGCCGAAAAAGCCGTTCGGGTACTGCATGGTGAAAATCCCGGCAGTATCCCGTTTTCGAACACACAATCCGAGAAACTGATCTACAATCCGGCATTGGCCGAAAAGTATCAGCTCAGGTTATCATCCTCATTAAAGGAGAATGCACTGAAATTTGAAAATCAAGACTAAAACAATGGAAATTCATGCTAAAAAAATAAATCAGCAGCTGCTAATCACTGTAAATGGCCGCTTAGACGCTTCCTGGTCAGATTATTTCACCGATGCTTTTCTGGCTTTTATCCGCAATGGGGAACATCAGTTTGTGCTCGATGCCAAAGCCTTGTCATTTCTGAGCTCAGCAGGCATTCGTTCGCTGGTAAGAATTACCAAAGAACTCAGAACCGTTGAGGGCAGCATGCACATATTTAATGCTACGGAATTTGTCGCCGGCACCTTGCGCACCACAGGTTTTGGCGACTGGCTGCTGGATGAAATTCCAGCTGAGTTAAAACACCAGAATCTTCAGCCGGAACAAAATGCTTTGCCTGAAAATCTTTTCCTGCTTGACAAAAATGCAAGTCTTTCGCTGAAAACCCATACCAACTGGAAACCTTGGCAGTTGGTTAAAACGACTGACAGCGAAACAATGCAATTCCCGGCCGATTCTTATGCCCTAGGTATTGGAAGTCCTTCGGCTTCGGGTAAGCTGTTTGGAGATTTCATGGTGGTGGGTGGTCATGTGGCCTACCAATCACCTGAGGAGAAAAGCCGCCCTGATTTTTTACTACCGATAGAAGCGTATATACCCGAAATGGAAGTTATTCAGTCACTTAGGACCGAAGGAAGTTTTTCGCATTTGTGGCGTTTCGCCCCTGATGCTGACAAATCAGCCTTTACCATTGCTGAGTTAGCCGGGCAGGCACTGTCGCTAACCCATGCCGAGATGAGTGCATTTGTAATTCTGGCTGAGATTGACGGACTGGTAGGGGCACACTTGATACAGTCGCCGGCCTTGCGACAAGCGGAAAACAGTCCGGCCTTCCCCGAAATCCGTGATTGGCTTTCATTCAGCGGCGAGCGTGTTTTTGTGGGAGAACAGGCCATGATTTTTGGCGTAGTATCGCAGCATAACACAACGATGAATAACGACTTACTAATACCTCTGCCTTCAATGCCGACCCTGGCAGCACATCTTCATGCTGCTGTTTTTCCATATCAGCCGCTGCAGAATGGCGAACTGAATTTGAAACAACAACTCGACAAATTTTTTAATGGCCCTCCACCAAAAGCATTGATGCATTTAATTGATGATCAGCGTCCCGAAGCAGGTCTGGGGCAAAGCAGCCTTATCAGAGGAGCCATGTGGTGCGGCAAAGTCATCGGAAAGGAGAACAAGCTATGAATTTGATAATTGGCGCTTTTACTATCGGACTAATTCTTTCGCTGCTATCGGTTGGCATGCTGATCAGTTTTAAGATGATCAAGTTTACCGATATTACCGTGGATGGCTCCATTACACTTGGTGCCTCAACAACCGCTGTACTGATTATGGCCGGCTGGTCGCCCTGGCTGGCATCATTGGTGGCTTTTCTGGCAGGAATGCTGGCCGGATCCCTGACAGGAATTCTATACACCAAATTCAAAATCCAAGAGATTCTCGCCGGAATATTGATGATGACAGCCCTGTATTCTATAAATCTGCGTATCATGGGTCGGAGTAATATCCCCATGCTTGACACCAAAACCGTTTCGGATATGCCGGAGCAGCTGTTGTTGCAGGCTTCCGGAGGCGAAACAAAAATGCTGTTGTCTGGCTGGCAGGTTTCCCTGATCGATCTCGCGGTTTTTTTCAGCAGTCTGATCCTTGTTGTTTTGATCAGCTGGCTGCTGTACCGATTTTTGCTTACCCATTTTGGCACGGTTCTGCGAGCAACTGGCAACAATGTACAAATGGTTCGTGCCCAAGGCGTAAACAATAACAAGATGATCATTTTCAGTCTGGCCTTATCCAATGGTTTGGTTGCGCTTTCAGGATCTCTATTGGCTCAATATCAGGGTTTTGCTGATGTGCAGATGGGTATCGGGATGATGGTTTGGGGATTAGCAAGTATCATCATTGGAGAAGCTTTGGTAGGCAAACCCGGCATTGGAGTAACGATAGCAGGAGCCATTTTAGGAACAATTTTGTTTCGGTTACTCATCGCTATCGCGCTGCGCTGGGGATTGAATCCAAACGACTTGAAGCTTGTTACAGCTGCATTTGTTTTCGCTGCGCTTGTTGCTCCCGGATTCTTTAAATCATACTCCCAAAAAATATTTAAATCCAGAAAACATGCTTAGCATCAAAGGACTCAGTAAGACCTTCTTTCCAAACACCATCAATGAAGTAAAGGCCTTGAGAAATGTAGATTTAACGCTCGAAGCCGGCAGCTTTACCTGTATCATCGGCACCAACGGATCGGGAAAAAGTACGCTGCTCAATGCTGTTGCCGGCACTTTTGTGCCCGACAATGGAGTGATCACGGTTGATGGCACTGCCATCGGAGGATGGACAGAATATCAGCGCGCCAAACTGATCGGCAGGGTTTTTCAAAATCCTTTTGCGGGCACTGCGGCAGAGATGAGCATAGCCGAAAATATCGTGATGGCCATGCGCCGTGGACAATCAAGGCCATTGACCAGAGCTGTTACCACACAAGCTAAAAAAGAAATAGCCGATAAGGTTTGTATGCTGAAAATGGGTTTGGAAGACCGGCTCGACAATCCTATCGGGACACTTTCGGGCGGCCAGCGACAGGCACTAACGCTGCTTATGGCAACCTGGTTAAAACCTAAATTGCTCTTGCTCGACGAGCATACCGCAGCCCTCGATCCCAAAAGTGCTGCCAAAGTTGCCGAACTCACCCGGCAAATCATCAGGGACGAAAAGCTAACGGCGCTTATGGTGACCCATTCGATGCAGCAAGCCATAGAACTACCCGATCGTATTGTAATGATGCATCGCGGCCAAATTGTTGAAGACTACCAAAAAGAAGATAAAAAACGGATCCGCGTGCCTGATTTGCTGGACACCTTCGACAGGGTGCAGAAAAAAGAGTTGTTTGATGAAAGTGTGATGCAGCTTTTGGCCGAACAGTATGTATGATTTTAAGGATTAGCGCTGTCTTCCGCACTGAGACTGCTTAATAAAGGTGGGACTTTGTAAGTTGTGAGCCTGGAAATGTGTCATTAATTTAATATAGGTTATGGATTAAGACTGGGGCTTTTATGGTCAATAGTAATATTTTTTCGCTGCTGGGCATCAGCAATACTGCCGAAAAAAACGGCTTCCGAACCATGTGCGTGAAAATCAGCTACTACCAGCTGGCCGCCTTAGTGCTGTCCTACTCCATCGCCCACTAAAACCACCAACTCTTAATTTATATCCATTTAAAATAGCATTGCAATGCCCTATAAACAGGCTGATCAAGAAATTTGCTCCATAAAAAAAGAAACATCTGGCAAAGAATAATTTTGCTTTTTTAAAAAGATGTTTCTATTTTTAAAGCCGAAAACAAAGCCATGAAAACAGCCAGCACTTACCCACTAAGTATATCTGCCCCAAACAAATTGTTTGTCAGACTGGTTGGTTTTATAATCAAACTTTTGTATAATACTGATATACAATCTATTACCCCCCCCCCTAATAAATACCGGGCAGAAGTGGCTTACAGGCATCATCCGGATGTTTGTTGGCTGTACACACGATCATACTCACACCCTTTTATTTCGCAAACAGTTTGTGCGGTGTTGCACAACAAAATATATCTTTTGGCTGGGGAAGAATAAGTTCGATCGATGACTGCCGTCAATTTTCTATTGACGGCGGATCCTTATTTTTTTTCCAATTATTATTTCCAATTAAACTTTTCAAACGATGAAAAACTTAAAATTAATCAATTTGTCTCAAAATGCATTAAGTCAAATCAAAGGTGGTGAAGAAGGTGGCGGTGGTACAGCACCAGCTTGTAGCTGCAGTTGTGATTGCGGCTCAGGTGATACTACCTATCAACAAACATATTCAAACCGTCAAAGCGCAGCAGTTACCGGCCCTAAAAACGGCCTTCAATATTGATGTTATATTCCGGTTTAAGAACCTACTATAGGTTCTAAACCGGAATTCATTATTTTACAATTTATTAGTTTTATGAAAAAACTGTATGTTTTACTAATAGGCTTGCTAGTTTCAATATCTGCAATTGCCCAAAAAAGACCTCAAACCATTATCAGTCCTTTCGTTGACACAACATTTTCAGGGTTTAAAGAGATTTATCAACTGTGGGAAAGTTATCTGGATGAACTTAATCATTACAGTGCCAGACAAAGCTACATCTTAAACAATTTTCCTGATCCTTTGCAAAAATACTGGGATCAAAAGGAGTTAGAGTTATATGATTTTCCAGATTTATTTTATTCATTTAAACGGGGATACGGAAACGTTTTCTATCCAATGGAGAAACAATACCTACTTGGCATTGTAAAAAGAGATGAATATTTGTTTGAGTTGAGATCAATGTTCATCTTTTATCCGGAGGAAGTGTGGAAGGGAATCCCTTCATACATAATTACTGTCCCGGTGAAACAACAAACAGATGGTGGGTTTAAGCTTACCAATGCGTTTACGTCTCACAAATCTAAGCTACAGACAAAAAGACTCGGTTTAATCAGGTACTATTTCGATCGTGACTACGAGTTCAATACAGAAAAAGCACTTGCAATGCAAACAAAAATACAAGCCTTTAATGAGGGATTTGGTATTTTTTTTAACGACTCAATTACATATATTCTATCAGATAATATGACTGTTGCTGCTGAATGGTTTGGCGTTCAACATTTTGATATGGATTTCTTGTCTGGTTTGAGTTATTATGAAGCAAGAGCTCTTAAAACCAATAATATGGTTGTAAGTGGTGGCATTGGTGAAGATCATTTTCATGAAATAATTCATCTAATGCTTGCCAAAGTTAACATAAGTAGTATGTATCATTGGTACGAGGAAGGAATTGCAACTTATTTTGGAGGTTCATTAACTCACGAATACCCATTTCATATTAGAAGATTGAAAACTTACCTTCATGAAAATACATGGATTGACCTCTCCGGGAGCTTGACAGGCTATTACTATGATGAGAATAACGGTATCCATTTTGGCAATCCCCCCGAAGGAACTTCATATAATCGTCAGTACTTTAATGATAAAGAAATGAAGTCAAATATTATTTATGCAATCCACGCAGCTATTGTTGATATTGCATTCAAACAGGGTGAATATGCCACAGTAAAAGATCTATTTCTCTGCAAAGCCGATAACGAGGATCAATTCTACAACTGTATTGAGGAAGTATTAAAGATAAAACGGGCTGATGTGAATACTTATTTGAGAAATTTTATAAATGAAAATTACTAAATACAAATATACAAATGTCTTGTTTCGAATTTTACGCAGTAAATTATTATTCAAATTGGAAGGATATGTTCGACTGAGGTGGCCCGTCGATAGTTAATTGGTGAACTCTATTTATTTTTTACAGTTTCAATTATTTTCAATTAAACTTTTCAAACGATGAAAAACTTAAAATTAATCAATTTGTCTCACAATGCATTAAGTCAAATCAAAGGTGGTGAAGAAGGTGGTGGTGGTACAACACCAGCTTGTAGCTGTAGTTGTGATTGCGGTGAGGCTGGCACCATTCATGATCAAACACAGTCAAACCGTCAAAGTGCAGGAGTTACCGGCCCAAAAAATAATCTTGAGTATTAATTCATAATTAGGAGTAAAAGTCCTATAGACATAGAGGATTTTTACTCCTATTGTAATACTTACTATTGTTTTAAAAATGAAAAAGATAATTGTCCTTTATATTAGTTTGCTATTAACTTTTTTAGGTGTTGCCCAAAAACGCCCTCAAACGATTATTAGCCCTCTTGTAGATACAACATTTTCAGGTTTTAAAGATATTTATCTGCTGTGGGAAAGTTATCTGGATGAACTCAATTATTATAGTGCCAAAAACAGCTATATCTTAAATGAATTTCCTAATAGCCTACAGAAATATTGGGATGACGAAGAAATAAACATATACACTTTTCCGGATTTATATTATTCTTTTAAAAGAAGTAGTGGAAACGTTTTCTATCCCATGGAAAAACAATACCTGCTTGGTATTGTAAAGAGAGATAGCAATTTGTTTGAGTTAAGAGCCATGTTCATTGCCTATCCGGAGGAAATGTGGAAGGGAATTCCCTCATACATAATTACTGTCCCAGTGAAAAAACAAGCTGATGGGGGGTATAAACTTGCCAACGCGTTTACATCTTACAAATCTAAGCTACAGACAAAAAGACTTGGTTTAATCAGGTATTATTACAATGTTGACTACAAGTTCAATATAGAAAAAGCACTTGCTATGCAAACGAAAATACATTCCTTCAACGAGGGATTCGGAATCGAATTCAATGATTCAATTAACTATATTGTGTCTGATAATTTTACTGATGCTGCTGAAATGTTTGGTGTTCAGCACTCTGATACAGATTTTATTTCCGGTTTGAGTATTAAAGAAGCAAGAGCACTAAGTAGTAATTATATTGTTATAAGTGGCGGAACAGGAGAAGATGACCTCCATGAGATCATACATCTTTTGTTGAACTATTACCTAGTTGAAAAAACCACATATTTTGAGGAAGGAATTGCAACATACTTTGGGGGTGTGCTAGCGAAAAGCTATGAATTTCATATTGATAGATTAAAAAAATATCTGAATGCCAACCCATGGATAGATCTTTCCGGCAGCCTAACTTGCTATTATTATAATGAGGATGGAACTCTTAAGTTTGGTTATCCAGTTGATGATAAAGACATAGGTAGAATGAAACATTACAAGGATGATGAAATGCAAACTCCATTAATATACACCATTCATGCTGCAATTGTTGATATCGCATTCAAACAGGGTGGATATGACACAGTAAAGGACCTATTTCTCTGCAAAGCTGATAACGAGGATCAATTCTTCAACTGTATTGAAGAAGTATTAAAGATAAAGCGAGCTGATATGAATACATATTTGAGGAATTTTATAAATACGAATTACTAAACACCAGCTTTAGGATGCCTGATTACACTACCTTTCCAACTAAGTACAATAACTATCTATTTAGCTTTAATAAAAAGTATTCGATTAATTTTCATCCCTTAATGAGTAGTTTGACACACGATCAAAAACTCAAAATGCAAAACAATGAAAATCAATTGGTAGATAAAAAAGAAACAACCAACTTAGTAAATCAAAACAAAAATGATAAGTTGGTATATTACAAAAAGAAATACGAATTTCTTCGGGAACACGGATTTTTTGAAAACATTGATAATGAACAAATAATTGGTGCTCGCCTGAAAGAATCTGATATAGAGTACGAACTGTCAAACCTAAGGGCAATTGTATTTGAAATCACAGAAAGATGTAATCTACAATGTAAATATTGTTTCTATGGAGATAGTTATAACACACATGATTCGCGGGTGAATCTTGATTTGAATATTTTAGATGCCAGAGCGATAGTTGATTATCTTATTCCAAAATGGCTTAGTAAGTTAAATAAAAATCCTGAAAAGGAAATTTTTATAGGTTTTTTTGGCGGTGAGCCTTTGTTGAACTTCAGTTTTATTGAAGTGTTTGTTTTGTATATTAACCAAGTAAGTAAAAATACCGGTTTAACGTTTAGATTTAATATGACAACAAATGGTGTTTTGCTAAACAAATACATCGATTTCATTTCAAACAACAACTTCGCTCTCACTATTAGCCTGGATGGTGAGGCTTTTGCAAATAGTTACAGGCTTTTTCCGAATGGAAAAGAATCTTTTGACATAGTTTTTAAGAACTTACGTTTGGTAAAGGAAAAGCATCCTGATTATTTTGAACGTAATGTGCTATTAAATGCAGTACTGCATGATAGGAATGATTATATATCAACACAGCAATTTGCATGGAGAGAGTTTAACAAATCTATTCAAGGATCTGAAGTTAACCCTTTGTTGACAGGAAACAATTTTAATTATGATGGACATAGTTATGATTTTAAGAAATCTGAGCACAAAAGATGTTTTCTGTCTTCGGGCGAGTCATTAAGCTATAATATGTTTTTGCGTAACTATTCAAATAATCATTTTTCAGCGATAGACGATTTGTATAATTTCAATACCAGTTCGAACTCCCTTCCAACCGGAACTTGCAACCCTTTTAGCAAAAGAATGTTTGTAACAGCAAAAGGCAAAATACTTCCATGCGAAGCTATTTCTCATCAATATGCCCTTGGAAACGTTCAAGGTGGAACTGTAAATTTGGAACCAAAAGTAATAGTCAAAATGTACAATGGCTATTTTGAGAAACTGAAAGGTAGATGTAATAGTTGTTTTCGAGTAAATTTATGTAAAGAATGTTTGTTTTTAAACATGCTAAATGATGAGCAATCATTGAAATGTTCTTTCCTTAATAACGAAAGTCACAAGGGACTTTTAAATGACTATTATTCTTTTTTTGAGGCTATGCCGGAATTGTATTCAGAAATTTGGAGAAAAACACGTTATGCCTAACAACTACTTCTATATCGAACCATTTGTTCATGCTGACTTGATTGATAGCCATATTCTATTATATAATACCTTAAGTCACAAAACTTCTCTTTACCAATTTAGAAATATAGAATCCGTTGGTTTTGCAAAAAGATTACTCGATGATGATGTTAACAGAATTACTCTAATAAGTGAATTTGAACTGGTTAATAGTGAGATCAGGGAATTCATAGAAATATGTAGGGAATATTATCATGGTGATTTAATCGAAAGCGATTATCGGCCGGTGATCATGCCTTTTGCCCCTAAACTCAATTTTGATTTTGAACATCTCAATGATGAAAGAACCTGGCAAACAATGAACCTTAGAAATACATTTCATGAGTTGTTTATATATCATGCAGATTCCTCAACAAACATGACTGATTCAGTATTGAGTATGTCGGGTAGTAAACAAATCAATGCTCCAATCACAAACTTAAATAAGTCGCAATATGAAAGTAGTGACTTGGTTTTTCATTTTTTTAGGAATGAAACTTATCCAGGTCTTAAAAAAGTTCAATTGTATGGAAATAAGGTTTCACTAAAGATAATAAAGGATACGTGCGATTTTTTTAAGGACTGTTTTGTTCATTATAATGTTTATATCTCTGGCATTGCAAATGATGTCCTAGATAATCAAATACTTAAAAATACAGAGAACTTAAAATATATTTTATGGGTCGATTTCAAAACCGAACGTGAGTTATTATTTGACTTTTTCTCGATGAATGAGGATTCAATCTCAAGAATAGTTTTTAAGATAATCATTCGCGATGTGAATGATATTTCTGACTTGGAGCAAATTTTTATTCCACAAGGCATTACTTATGAAGTAGTCCCATTCATAAAGAACTCAACATCAAATGCTTTATTTGAAGTGATAAAGAGCAACAAGGCAGATGTTAAGAATCAGTCGTTAACTCATCGAGAAATTGCCTCTAGATTGTATGTAAATCATTTATGCTTTGGAAAATTATTTATTCTTCCCAATGGTGATGTTCATGCGAATTTGAACATGCCTCATATTGGCAATATAAAAAGCAATAAACTTATTGAAATATTGCGTAACGCTCATACCTCGGAGGATAGCTCCTGGTATTTAACAAGAGCAAAAGTTGAACCCTGTAAAAATTGTGTCTACCGATATTTATGTCAGCCAATATCCGGTTATGAGCTTTACTTTGGTATTATGAATCTTTGCAATTACGATCCTGTTAAAAAAATATGGCACAATAGTGAGGGGGCTGAATAATAATGATGTTGTATTGGTAAAAGGCTAATAAATTCTTAAACAAGGATTGATTTGAAAGTGAGATATAATTTCACCCCCCAACTCGATGCCCGCGACTGCGGCCCGGCCTGCCTGCATATGATTAGCAAGCACCATGGCAGGCAGCACAACCTGGCCTTGTTGCGCGAGTATTGCCACATCACACGCAAGGGTGTTTCGTTGCAGGGCATCAGCGATGCTGCCGAGAAGATCGGCTTCCTCACCGTGGGTGTGAAAATCAGCTACTACCAGCTGGCCGCCTTAGTGCTGTCCTACTCCATCACCCACTAAAACCACCAACTCTCAATTTAAAACCATTTTAAATAGCATTGCAATGCCCTATAAACAGGTTGATCAAGAAATTTGCTCCAAAAAAAAAAGAAACACAAGGCAAAGAATAATTTTGCTTTTTAAAAAAGATGTTTTTATTTTTAAAGCCGAAAACAAAGCCATGAGATCAGCCAGCACTTACCCACTAAGTATATCTGCTCCAAACAAATTGTTTGCATGCTTGATTGTTTACATGATTAAACTTTTTTATAACTCTGATATACAAGTCATTACCCCCCCCCTCCTAATAAATACCAGGCAGAAGTGGCTTTCAGGCTTAATCCGGCAGTTTGTTGCCTGCATGCACGATCAGTCTCACACACTTTTATTTCGCAAACAGTTTATGCCTTGTTGCACAACAAAATATATTTTTTGGTTGGGGAAGAATAAGTTCGATCGAGGTGGGCAATCTGCCAATGATTTTGCAGATTGCTAGGAATAATTAAACAATGCATTCAATTAATCTTATAAAAAACTCGATATGGATAAATTATTTGAAGAATTTAAGAAGTATGAGTTGAATAATCAACTTCTTACCACAATATCTGGAGGTGATACACCTCCGGAAAATGGAACAAACTGTGATTCTGATCCGACAACACCCACAACGACGACAGGAGGTCAAACAACAACAGACTATGATTGGGTCTGTGAAGATGAGAAGACTGATCCACCTGCAATTACTTAATTGGTATTGTCCTTATTTTACCTGAGGAGAATTAGAAATTAAATCCTCCTCAGGTATTATTCATTAATAAATATGAAATTGTCTGCATAGTTATCTATACATTTCAACAAATTATTTTAAAATGATTTTGATTTATAGCAATGACATAGAGTTTGCAACAACAAAGACTGTTGAATGGATTAATTATTACGGCAGCAAATACACTCGAATAAATAATGGAGACATTGTCAATAATAATCATTTTTCATTTCTAATTGGTAAAAATAAGAGAAAATTGACAGTTAATAATATAGAAGTCAATTCGTATTGGTATAGAAGGTCAATGATCCCTGATGTGGTTATAAACGATGCTAATTGGAATACAAGTCTGACTTTTTCTGTAAAAAGTCACCTTCGATCAGAACTTAGTGCTTTAAACAATGGCTTATCTGCTTGCTCCAAAGGTAAAATATCTTTAAGCAATCCTTTAACTGCGAAATCTGATAAAGTTAGTGACTTAGTCGAAGCTTCAATCGTAGGATTAACAATACCGCCAACAATAATTACAAACGATAAATTTGAATTGCTGAAGTTTGTTAAAAGACATAAAGATATTATTGTAAAAAATATTGCAAATGCTTACCCACACTACATAGATAATGGTATTTATTCAACCTATACATCAAAAGTTGATATTGATGATATAGAAAAATACCCTGACAAATTATTTCCCGCATTATTTCAAAAAAGAATTGAAAAGAAATTTGAGATTAGATCCTTTATAATTAAAGACAAAATATATAGTGCTGCAATATTTTCTCAACAAAATGAAGAAACTTCTATTGATTTCAGAAAGTATTCGAGCTCAAAGCCTAATAGGATTGTACCTTTCAAATTGCCTCCTAAAGTTGAAAAAAGTTTGCTTAGGTTGATGGAAAAACTTAGGCTTGATACTGGTTCAATTGATTTAATACGAACAGAGAATGATTTTGTTTTTTTAGAAGTCAATCCTGTTGGACAGTTTGGTTGGATATCCACTCCTTGCAATTTTCATATTGAAAAAAGAATCGCTGAATACCTGATTGGTTATGAAGAAAAAAGCTAGCATTGATTTAGAGACATTAATTGGAGCTCAAACATTATTGGACTTGCCAATCTCCTATAGGTATATGGATCAATCTAATTACACTGTTAATAATGCAAAACTGGTAAGCTGCTCTTTATATAAGGATAAGGGGTTTTATTCAACCCTATTTTACAAACCAGTTTCGAAATTTAAAATAAGATGAAGCATCAATTCTTTTCTCTTTATAGTAATTGTATTCCCGTCTCAGGCTTGAGTCAAGCAATAATCTATGACTTGCAATTTCATCGTTATAAAATCATTCCAAAATTATTGCATACCGTGTTGAATATTAAAGGAAAAACAGTTTATGAAACGAAAAAGGAATTTCATAATAGATATGATCTTGGGATTGATCAATATTATACTAAATTAGCAGATGAAGGATTTGGATTTTTTACTAATGAACCTGAATATTTTCCTGAGATTGAACTCAGTTTTGCTTTTCCTGGTATTATAAGTAATGCTATAATTGATATTGATATAGAAAGTAACTTTGATTTTTCAAGGATCTTTAATGAGTTGCAGATATGTGGCTGTGATACGGTTCAATTGCGGTTCTATTTTTCTGTAAAATTGATGGATTTAAATTTAATTCTGACCCATTTGGTTGATAGTAGTATAAAGAGTGTTGAGATTCTAGTTCCGTTTTCGAGCGAATTTACGAAAAACAATATTAATGAATTTGTTGATTTGAATAAACGAATTAGGAAAATTATATTCCACAAGTGGGATGTAAATCAGAACCAATATCATATTGACGATGTTATACTATTTTTTTTACCAAATGAAATAGACTATATCAACGATTGTGGATATATTGAAAAATCAGAATTTGTTACAAATTTTAGGTTTTTTACAGAAGCATTGCACTTTAATACATGCCTGCACAAGAAAGTCTCAATCAATACCAAAGGAGAAATCATGAATTGTCCAAGTTTGAACATCAAATTTGGTAATATAGATTCAGCGTCAATCTTGAATGTTGTTAAATCCAAAAAGTTCCAGCAATTATGGCACATTAATAAAGATAAAGTTCATATCTGTAAGCATTGTGAGTATAGGTATATGTGTAGCGATTGTCGAGCATTCCGTTCTAGTGAATCTATCTACAGTAAACCTTCCAAATGTACTTATAATCCGCATAAAAGAAATAATTCAATTAATTTTCAGTAAGATGAAAAAGATCACATTAGTTATTATAGCTGTATTTATTTATAATATATATATATTTGCGCAAATTGATAGTAATAAACCATATTTTGATTTGATGAGAATTGCTGACTCATCTTACAAAACAGGAAATTTTGAATTGGCTATTCGTTATGCAAATCAAGCCCTTGAATATGGAAATTTGGAAAGTCATTTGTATAATTTAGGCTGTTACTATTCCTTAAATGGTGATCCTGACAGTGCAATATATTTCATTAATTTGGCAATAGATAACGGATACAGAAATTGTAGCTGGCTCACTAAAGATGCTGATCTGGTGACCTTAAGATATGGAACTGATTGGGAAAATTTAATGAGAAATTGCGTTGAAAAGTCGAGACAAAGTACGGATACAATACTTGCTGATTATATCATGACCTTCCGTGGAAACGAAAAAAAATATAGGTTAAAAATTGATTCTTTATTGAAAGATACTGGTATCCATAGTAGAGCTTATGATAGCTTATGGAAACTTATTGATTCAATCGACAAAAGAAATATTCAAGTGATAGATAGTATTGTTGAACTTCGTGGCTTTCCAGATATTTGTATGGTGGGTGAAAAAGCTGCCTATACAGTTTTTTTAATTGTTCAGCATGCTGACTCATCTTCCCATCAACGATATTTTTCCTTGATTCATGAATCTGTGCAAATGGGTTGCTTTAAAAAATCACATTTAGCATATTTAACAGATAGAATCCTAATGAATAGTGAATTTAAGCAGCTTTTTGGTACTCAACTCAGTTGGGATGAATCGTTTAATAAATATACGCTTATTCCTATTATGGATTCAGTTAATATCGACATTCGAAGAAAACTATTTGGTCTCATTCCACTAAATGATTATTTGCAAAGAATTAATCATTAAAGTATGGGCTATTGGTTCTCCCACACCCCCCAACTCGATGCCCGCGACTGCGGCCCGGCCTGCCTGCACATGGTAAGCAAGCACCATGGCAGGCAGCACAACCTGGCTTTGTTGCGTGAGTATTGCCACATCACACGCGAGGGCGTTTCGCTGTTGGGCATCAGTGATGCTGCCGAAAAAATCGGCTTCCGTACCATGGGTGTAAAGATCAGCTACGAAAAGCTGGCCAACGAAGTGCCGCTGCCCTGCATCGCCCATTGGAAACAACGCCACTTTGTGGTGGTGTATGGTATTGGCGGAAAACACAAAGATAAAGTGAAAGTGGCCGACCCCGCCCACGGCCTGCTTACCTACAGCCGTGAAGAGTTTGAAAAAGCCTGGGCAAGCACCAGCGAACAAGGCGAACCCATGGGCGTGTGCCTCTTGCTTGAACCTACACCCGACTTTTATGCTGCTCCGGAGGAGCTTGCCCCAAAAAACAGCTTCCGTTACTTATTTGAGTATCTCAAACCACATCGCAAACTGCTGGTGCAGTTGATACTGGGCATGTTGCTGGGCAGCTTATTGCAGCTCATTTTTCCTTTCCTTACCCAATCAATGGTAGATGTGGGTATCAACACCCGCGACCTCAATTTCATTACCCTGGTGCTTATCGCACAACTGGTATTGTTTTTCAGCCAAACAGCCATTGAGTTTATTCGCAGCTGGATATTGCTGCACATCAGCACACGCATCAATATATCACTCATCAGCGATTTCCTGATTAAGCTGATGAAGTTGCCACTGGGTTTTTTCGATAGCAAAATGATTGGCGATCTGATGCAACGCATTGGCGACCACAGCCGCATCGAGAGTTTTTTAACCACTTCGTCGCTGCAGATTGTGTTTGCTGCCGTCAACCTGCTGGTTTTTGCTGTGGTGCTGGGCATTTACAGCATTGGTATTTTAATGGTGTTTTTAGCAGGCAGCTTACTCTATACCTTGTGGGTCATCCTGTTTATGAAAAAACGCCGAGAGCTTGATTTTAAACGCTTTGCACAGATGGCCGGCAACCAGAGCAACCTCATACAGATGATCACCGGGATGCAGGAAATCAAGCTCAACAACAGCGAGAAGCAAAAACGCTGGGAATGGGAAAAGATACAGGCGAGGTTGTTTCGTGTTAACCTGAAAAGCCTTGCCCTGAACCAGTATCAGCAGGCTGGTGCCACATTCTTTAACCAAACCAAAAACATCCTGATCAGCTTTATGGCAGCCTATGCCGTGGTACAGGGCGAGATGACGCTGGGTATGATGATGGCTGTGCAATATATCATTGGCATGATGAACGCGCCTGTGGATCAAATGATTGGATTTATCCGCTCGGCACAGGATGCTAAAATAAGCCTGGAACGCCTGGGCGAAGTACACTTACGTGAGGATGAAGAACCCCTGAGTGAACAAGCCTTAAAAATACATGAACTTGATACAGATCAATCTATTGAACTATCAGAACTATCCTATCAATACGATGGCCCACGCTCACCGCTGGTGCTTGATAAGGTAAACTTGATTATCCCACAAAATAAGGTTACCGCAATTGTTGGCACTTCGGGTAGTGGCAAAACCACTTTGCTCAAGCTGCTGTTAGGCTTTTACAAGCCTGTAGAAGGTGAGATCAGGGTTGGGCCTTTCAGACTTGAGAACCTTTCATCGGCCATGTGGCGTTCCAAAGTAGGTGCAGTGATGCAGGACGGCTATATCTTTTCGGATACCATCGCCGGAAACATCAGCATCAGCGAGGAACAACTCAATATGTCTAAACTGCTGCACGCTTCGCGCGTGGCCAATATTCTGGAGCATATCGAAACACTGCCATTGGGCTTCAACACCATGATAGGGCAGGAAGGCGTTGGCATGAGCCAGGGACAGAAACAAAGGATACTGATTGCCAGGGCTGTGTATAAAGACCCGCAGTTTATCTTTTTCGATGAGGCCACCAATGCACTGGATGCCAACAACGAAAAGATGATCATGGAGCACCTGAATGAATTTTTCAAAGGGCGCACTGTTGTTGTGGTTGCCCACAGGCTTAGCACAGTTAAAAATGCCGATCAAATTGTCGTACTCGAAAAAGGGCGCATCATCGAGCAGGGCACACATCAGGAATTGACTGCGCTAAAAGGCAGCTATTACCAATTGGTGAAAAATCAATTGGAGCTGGGGACGTAATTTCAGTGAATCAATTGTAAAACTATAAATTGAAAATTAACTAAGCGCGACAAAATGCCACAATACCCCGAAATAAGATCAGGAGAAATAGATGAGATTTTAGGGAAAACCCCTGGAAGAATAATCAGGACGGGTATTGCGGTGTTTTTTGTCGTGATCATTGTATTTCTGGCAGGTTCGTGGTTTTTCAAATACCCCGATACCATTGCAGGCCCTGTTGAAATAACCAGCGACAGGCCTCCGGCAGAAATAAAAGCCAGAACCAGCGGCAAGATAGATACTATTTTCGTTGTGAACAATCAAAAGGTTTCCAAAGGAGAATTGTTGGGCATCATCGAAAATCCGGCCAGTTTTGATGAAGTGAACAGGTTAAAGCGCATATTGCAAGAGAATGTTCATGCGGCAAGCGATTCTATTCCACCTGAAATCTCCATTGAGAATGCCGGAAATAAGCTGGGAGAGCTGCAGCAATTTTATACGGCTTTGCGGGCATCACAACATGCTCTAACAACTTTTAACCGAATTGGATATCACACTGAACAAATTGCTATCCTGGAAAAACAGCTTAGCGATCATCAGCTGCTTTACAATTATTCCTATGATCAGCGCAACACACTCGAAAAAGATTTTGAGCTGGCTCGGAAAGATTTTTTACGATACAAAAAACTCTTTGACGAACAGGTCATACCGGAGCAGGAGCTGGAAAAGATACAGAGCTTTTACCTGGCTAAAAAGCTGGCCTTTGAAAATAGCAGATCAACACTGGCCAGTTTAAAAATACAGATCAATCAGTTGAAAGGTAACATCCGTGATCTTGAGCTTCAATATCAACAGCAGCTTGAAACCTATATAAATGCCACTGAAGAAGCACAACAAAATCTACTGGCACAAATAGAAATTTGGGAGCAACGCTATGTGTTATGGTCGCCCCAAGCCGGAAGTTGTATTTTTACGCGATTTTGGTCTAGCAATCAAAACATAAACACTGGCGAAACCGTATTCACTATTTTGCCACAGGATTCGGGAGCGATCAGAGGTTTGATGCAAATTCCGGCAGCAGGTGCAGGAAAAATTGCTGTGGGTCAGCGTGTCAATATCAGTCTCGACAACTACCCTTATATGGAGTATGGACAGCTCGAAGGCGTAGTTTCAGGCATCTCAGATGTGCCCGAGCAAGGTTTTTATTTTGTAACTATTGCTTTTCCGAAAGGTTTAGTTACAAGCTATGGACAAGCCCTTGCATTGAATCCTCAAATGACAGGCACAGCCGAAATAATCACACACGACATCCGTCTGTTTCAACGTATCATGCAGCCCTTAAGGCATATTCTGACAAGTAAAATATAAAACTTTTCACATTGTCGCATGCCTCTCAAATTTTGCCATTGATTAAACCGTAGTAAGCAGGTGCTTGGGGATTAATCGCTGAAGTACCATTTGAACAGAAGCTAAGATCCTGTTCATTACCAATCGCGGCTTAAAAAATCTCTCAGGTGCCAATGCTCCACTCCTTCGATGTTTCCGCCTGAGGGTTCATCCATCGTTACGACAAGTTTTGGAAAATTGTCCCGAATCGACAACAGTGTTCTGAATTCACGTTGACGGGTTTGCTCGCTTTCCATCAAATAGGCACACTGCACATAGAGTTTTTTGTTATCTTTTTCTGCAATAAAATCAACCTCATAGGCTGCTGAAATGCCAACAAACATCCTGTAACCATTGACTAATAAGTGTTTAAATACAATATTCTCAATCAGTTTGTTAATATGCATGGGTTGGTATCCAATCCACGCATTACGCAGTCCATGATCTTCAAAATAGTATTTTTCATTGGTTTCAAAGTGTCTTTTCCCTTTCAAATCAATGCGTTGAACCTTAGTAAGGTAAAACGCATCCAGCGCGTACTGAATGTAATTAGTAAGGATAGCAACCGAAATCTTTTGTCCCTGAGCTTTCATAAATTTGCTAATGCTATTTGCTGAAAACAAACTTCCGGTGTTGTCAGCCAAAAACCGCATCAGATTTTCGAGCATTGCAACGTTTCGAACTTCATGACGTTTCACCACATCTTTGAGCATCACCGTGGCATTGATGGTTTTCAGGTAGTCAAACACTACCTCATCAGTCAAAGGCAGATGTATCAGATTGGGCAGCCCTCCATACTTCAAATATAATTGCAGACTGCTGTTATCATTGTTAACAGAATGGAATTTAAGAAATTCCGGATAACTCAGGCTGTGCACAGGAATTTCAATAAACCTGCCGCTGAGTCGGTCGGCAAGTTCGCCTGATAAAACACTGGCGTTACTTCCTGTACACCAAATGTCAACGACTTGTTCATTGAGCAAGCTCCGGAGTGCCTGCTCAAAATCTTCAATTTCCTGAACCTCATCGATGAAAAGATAATTGGCAACACCCTCTTTCAGCTTGGACTTCACGCTTGCATACAGTTCTGTTGCCTTATTCAATGTTGCAAATTCCATCAGCTCCATATCAACAAAGATGATATTGGCATGCGGTTCCATCTGCACAATGGCATCGGCTACCATATGTAACAGATAGCTTTTTCCGGTGCGTCGTTGACCAGTAAATACCTTAATCAAGCTTATTCCTTTGAATGACAAGGCTTTGTCGAGGTATTTTTGACGTATAATGATTTTATCAGGACGTGGACTCATTTGTTTTTTAATTCAAAGATAGTATTTATACTTTACAAATGTAAGAAGTATTTATCATTTATAAAGTATACTTCATAAATGATAGAGTTTCCAATTTTTAATACAGTATATTATATTAACTGAAATAGGCACACACCGCTAACATTGATCATCCCCGTTTTAGGTGGAATCTCTTCAACATCACCTTCTGAGCTACAACTACTTGTGATGACAGTTAATGCTATCAAAAAACATACTGATTTTGTTGCCATATCTCTTGTATTTGGTTTAATGCTATAATCCCCTTTTTCAGCCCAGCTCAAACGTTGTGATGCCATAAATTTTTTCTGTTTGCAGCACTGGCGGTTTGCCATAGTACATCCGAGCACACTCAAAGACGTAATTTGCTTTGTAGTTTTTCACAAGTTGCACTGCCCCGGGATTATTCACCGGAATATCTAAAAAAACGGCTTCTCCCGGCACGGCATTCAAACAAGCGCGATACAGTGCTTCGGCCACCAAGGCATCGCTTGCAAACAAAGGCCCGATTTTAAATCCATGGCCGGCTTTTCGCAACACAGCAAATCCTTTGACGCTGCCCTTGTGCACAAACTTAAAGCGGTAACTTTCCGGCATTAGGAGCCAGGGCTTTATAAAATGCGGCCGTGGCACACCAAAACAAGCTGTATCATAAGCTACAACTGCAGGAAAATCTGCTGCTGTAATTCCAGAAACCTGATTATCAACTTCAAACTGCTCCCCTATTCGCTCATAACGTTCATCCCTAAAAGCCAGCTCAAAACCCCCTCTGCGGTAAAAATCCTGCATCGCAACAACGCCATCCATGCCGATAGCAGCTCCGGGCTTGAGTCGTGACAGCAAAAGATTCCGGCGCTCGGTCCATAGTTTTTGTCCAATGCCCTGCGAGCGGAATTCGGGCTGTACGATAAAAAATCCCATAAAACCAAAATGCCCGTCATAGGATACGATAGAACCACCTGCGATCAGGATATTATTATGGTAGTAACCCACATAAGCTTCAGAATCTGTTTGCCAAAAAACCTCCGCATCATAAGGTCCCGGATTCCAGCCTTCGGCAGCAGCCCATGAAATCAAAGTATCAAGGCCTTTTCGATCTAATTGTTTTATTTTTAAGTCATTAAACATGTTGAATACCAATAATTTAAGCCCTTTGTACGATCACTTAGGATTCATACTATCAAAAAGCGCATTTCTTTAAGCAGTTTCTGCATAGCAGGCAGCACCAATTATACCTGCCATATTGAGCAGTGATGCGGGCACTACCTGAGCATTCAGCGTAAGTTGTGTGCTGTATTTCCCGAACTTTTTGCTGGCGCCGCCACCAAGGATAAATAAGTCGGGCGAAAACAGCATTTCCATATACATGAGGTACTTATTAAACCTTTTGCCCCATTTTTCCCAGCTTAATGCTTCCCTTTCACGCACGGCGTCGGAACAATAGCGTTCGGCACTTTCTCCTTTAAATTCAATATGCCCGAGCTCGGTGCAGGGCAGCAGCACCCCATTATTGATTATGGCTGAGCCAATTCCGGTTCCAATGGTAAGCACCATCACCACGCCCGCATGGCCATTGCCGGCACCAAAACGTAATTCGCCTAAACCAGCTGCATCAGCATCATTTATAACAGAAACTTTTTGTCCGCAGGCTTCAGAAAGCAAGTTTTCCACGTGAATGTTTACCCAGCTTTTATCAATATTGGCAGCCGTTTTTGCTGTTCCATGTTGAATAAGTGCCGGAAACCCGCAACCTACAGGCCCCTCATAATTAAAATACTTTATCAGCTGCGTTACTGTTTCGGCAACAGCCTGAGGCGTTGCTGGTTGTGGAGTTGCAATCCGATGGCGTTCGGTTACAAGGGTTCCGTTTTCAGTGTTCACTATAGCGCCTTTGATACCGCTTCCACCAATATCGATTCCAAGAATTTGCATAATAGACATCTTTTAAGTTCAAAAATACGCATTCTTACAACTTATACAACAACAAATGTTTATTGTCGGCATTCGACAGGTCTAAATCAGCCAGTCTCGTTTGCTTTTGTTATTTTTGCCGCTAATAAATCCTATGAAAATTATGGAAAGTCAACGAACAAATATAATCATGCGCAAGCCCGAATGGCTCAAAACCAAAGTGCCTGCGGGTAAGACCTATTTATCTGTCAGAGAAATTGTAGAGAAGCACAAATTACACACCATTTGTACCAGCGGACACTGTCCAAACATGCACGAATGCTGGGGAAGGGGCACTGCAACGCTGATGATTCTAGGCGATATCTGCACCCGCTCCTGTGGCTTTTGTAATGTAAAAACAGGCCGACCACTTCCGGCCGACTGGCAGGAGCCTGACCGTGTGGCCGAATCTGTGAAGCTGATGAAACTTAAGCATGTGGTGCTCACTTCGGTTGATCGTGACGACCTGAAAGATGGTGGAGCCGAAATTTGGGCCATGACCATCAAATCCATCAAACGTGAAAGCCCGGGCACGACCATGGAAACACTAATCCCTGATTTTGATGGTAAAGCAGACCTGATAAGCAAGCTTATAGAAGCCGGCCCTGAAGTGATTTCGCATAACCTGGAAACTGTGCGCCGGATGACACCCTGGGTGCGCAGCCGGGCCAAATACGACCTGAGCCTGCAGGTACTGAAAATTATTGCCGAAGCAGGTGTGATAACCAAATCGGGTGTGATGTTGGGACTGGGAGAAACACAGGAAGAAGTACTGGAAACCATGCGCGACATACGCAACACCGGCGCAAGTGTAATGACTATTGGCCAGTATTTGCAACCCACCAAAAATCATCTTCCGGTAAAAGAATTTGTTACGCCAGCGGTTTTTAAAATGTATGAAGAAGAAGGCCTGAAAATGGGTTTCCGTCATGTGGAAAGTGGCCCGATGGTGCGCAGTTCATACCATGCAGAAAAACACATCCTTTAATAATTTTCACGCTTTCAAAGGCTTCTACAATGAACAAAAAACTGTTGTTTCGTGACTTAGGTACGATGGATTATCAAAAAGCCTGGGATTTGCAGGAAGAGATTTTTCAGCAAATGATGGCTGGCAGAACGATAGAAATGACGGAAGCCGGAAGGCTCCTTTTCGTTGAACATCCGCATGTTTATACCCTTGGGAAAAGTGGCAGCGACAGCAATTTGCTTGTCAATGAAGATTTTCTGCGCTCAAAAGGTGCTACTTTTTACCACATCAACCGGGGTGGCGACATCACCTATCATGGCCCCGGGCAGCTTGTTGGCTACCCTATCCTCAACCTGGAACGTTTTGGATTGGGTTTGCGCGATTATATCTACCGCCTTGAAGAAGCTGTGATCAGAACACTTAAGCATTTTAGCATTGAAGCCTCCCGACTGGAAGGTGCAATTGGAGTTTGGCTCGATCCCGAGGACAAAGCGCAGTCGCGAAAAATCTGTGCCATTGGCGTGCGTGCCAGCCGTTCGATTACCATGCATGGCTTTGCATTTAATATCAATACGGATCTTGATTTCTATAATTTCATCAATCCCTGCGGCTTCACTGATCGGGGAGTTACCTCCATGGAAAAGGAATTGGGGAGCCGTCAGGATTTAAACAGCGTGAAAGACTTACTGAAAACAGAAATCAGCCAGGTGTTTGACGCAGAAATTCTGGACTGATCACAAATTATTGAATCTAAATATTAGTGCAACTGCTTCATTAGCAGCTATAAATACACGTTTCGCAAATAATTTCCTGTGCGTTTGTTATGGTTTCACCAGCTTCAGGGTCTCACTTTGGCCGTTCTCGCTGCTAAGTTGCAGCAAGTAGATTCCGCTTGGCAGATTGGGGATTTCAAACTTAAGCTTATTATTGCCGGCTTGTGCATTCAGCTGAAACTCATGGATTACTTTAGCCTGCAAGCTCAGCAATCTGATAGACATTTTGCCGGATTTACCCTGATAAAAACTGAGTGTTGATCCGTTCATAACGGGATTTGGATTTAGGCTGGCTAAAAAAGGTTTACGCTGCTGTTCGAACAGATCAAGTGTTTTGTTGACATGCAGCTGAAGCACTACCGGTAAATGATCCGACATCTGCTGCAAGGCATCTGCCATCGCGGCCGAAACGGCAGCATTGGCAGGCGGTGCATTGATGCTGCTGTTGAAATGTAAACCATCCTGTCCAAAAGCTTTATAAGAATCGTCGACATACCGCATGCTCTGAACACCAAAACGCAGCTCGTCAGAAATCAAAATAAAATCAAAGCGATCATCCATCCCTCCTGAAGATGCACAGCCATTGGAGCTGCTGTTGGTCGACTGCGTATGAACCCCGGCAAACGAGCCATTGTTATTCCATGCACCCAATGCATCGATAGGGTCAATAAAGCGAATATTGACATTGCTATAATTGGTAAGGGTTTGATAAGCGTCTTCCGATCCGCTATACACATTGAAATCCCCCATAAACAATACGTTTTCATCAGCGTAGTTCTCCTCCAGAAAGCTCATGGCATTTTCAACCATTGTCGTGCGCTTTGCAGCATCAGCAGCATTGTTTCCCGCCTTCAAGTGCGCCACAGCACAAATGACAAAGCTGGTATCTCCCTGCTCCAGGTCGTTGGAGTAATAATAAAGCTCATAAACATCAATATCACGGATATACGACTGTGCTGTGTGCTGTGCTTTTAGCCGCAGCTTTCGCGAATCGTAATACAGCATGTTCACAATGCCTGAGCCTGATTGATTACTTAGCGATGCCTTTTGATAATAATCGGTGCCGTCAACATTCAGGGTATTCTCCATTAATCCAAACTGAATATCCTCGATGCCAGACATCTCATTTACCGTGAAAATAGCTGGTTTTATCTCATCGAGAATAAGCTTCAGTTGCTCATTTTTTACATCAATATTATTATTGACATTGGTACAAAAACTGGTATTCACGCCATAATAAAGCAAGTTGTAGTGCATCACAGTAATTGTGTCGTCGGCTTTGGTTGCAAGCACCAGCAAAAAGAAAAAAGCAAAAGTAAAAAACCGTTTCATTTGAGTTGTATTAACTGACAAAAGTAGCAATAAGGATTTATCTTTGCAGCATGAGTTCAATAAACCCGGCATTTGAAGCGATGAACAGCCTGGGGCGATCAGCCACGCCCTTCCTGTTTGTTATCGATTTTGCACTACGCGAACCCCTAGTTAAACCCTTAAATACTATTGATGCCAACCAATTAAAAATTCAAATTGGCTCCTATACGAATCACAGCTCAAGGCAAACTTCCCCAGCCGGCAGTTATAAATTTTCGCTTATCCCGCCCGACAAACAAAGCTATCGCCGGTCGTTCGAGCAAGTGATGTTTCACCTGCGACGGGGCGATTCATACCTGCTCAACCTCACCATGCCTGTGCGCATAAAAACCAGTTTAACACTCGAAGACATCTATTTTCGCAGCAAAGCCTCCTATAAGATATGGTGGCGTGATCGTTTTACGGTTTTTTCTCCGGAGCCTTTTGTAAAAATTGACAACGGCATGATTTATACTTTTCCGATGAAAGGCACCATCGATGCCAATCTGCCAAATGCTGAAGCAAGGCTTTTGGCCGATCCCAAAGAAAGGGCAGAGCATTTTACCATCGTTGATTTGTTGAGAAACGACCTCAACAGCGTTGCACAAAATGTGCATGTAGATCGCTTTCGTTATGTTGAAAAAATCCAAACCAGCAGGGGTGCTTTACTACAAACCAGCTCGGTTATCAGCGGAAAACTTCCCACAGATTATGCGGCAAATCTGGGATCCATCTTTGCTGCACTTTTGCCGGCCGGCTCAATCAGCGGGGCACCAAAAAAACGAACCGTCGAACTTATTCAGCTCGCCGAAAATTATCAGCGTGGATTTTACACCGGTGTTATGGGTGTGTTTGATGGCAAATCGCTCAACAGTGGTGTACTGATTCGTTTTATTGAAAAGGACGAAAAAGGCCTGATTTTTAAAGCTGGTGGCGGCATCACGGTCAACAGCAAATGGGAGGATGAATATGCCGAATTGCTGCAAAAAGTCTATCTGCCATTTTAAACTTCTGCCCATGTCAGCAAACCCCAACACCTATCCTCTGATGGAAAGCATCGCCCTGATTGATGGCGAATTCCGGCATCTGCGCCTGCACCAGGCCCGTATCAATTTAGCGCAAAAGCAGCTGTTGAAGCTGGATCTTACTTTTCAACTTGAAGACTGGTTAAACCAATTTTCCATTCCACAAAAGGGATTTTATAAATGCCGCTTGTTGTATGGCGAACACTTTAAAAGTCCGGAATTTATTCCTTACACCTTTAAAGCCATTCGAAGCCTGAAGCTTATTCATGCGAACGAACTCGATTATGCCCATAAATACAGCGACAGAACAGCAATAAATGAAGCCTTTTCAACTCGCCAATTTTGTGACGACATATTGATTGTTAAAGATGGTCTTATCACAGACAGTTCGTATTGCAATATCGCTTTCCAAAAAAACAGTCAATGGGTTACGCCGGCCAAGCCACTACTCCAAGGCGTTCAACGTCGGTTCTTGCTGCAGCAGGGCACCATAATGGAGGCCGAAATCAGGCCAACGGATTTAACGCGTTTCAGTGCTTTCAGACTTTTTAATGCCATGATAGATTGGCATGCTGCCGTTGAAATACCCATCAACGCTATTTATTAACGCTGCGAATCTCCTGTTTTAAACCCGCTTTACTTATAAAAGGATAATTTCAAGTTTGTATAATAACTCATTGATGTTAGGCATATACTGTCAACAATTTTGGTCTGTTATAACAATAATTTTGGTCAGCTTTTAACGTCCAAAAGTTCCCACGAACAAGTGTTTTGGGGGCAAAACAAAAATCAGAACAATACAGAATAGAAAAAAAATGTAAATTTGAGAACTGTTAATTTATCATTGACAATAACAACTTTCGTCCAACAAATTTAAACGATAATGAGCATTTCTTCTGCTTCTTCCGGTTTCGATAGCCAGGCCACAATTTTTGTGCTTGATGCAGGTGGCACAGGATTTACATTTTCTGCGGTAAAAAACGCACAGGAACAAATTCAGCCTTTCACGCTCGCCGCTTCGGGCGACACGCTGGAAGCAGTGCTCCAGAAGATTATCAAGGGTTTTGAAAAGACAATGGAGCTTTGTCAGTGCAAGCCTACAGCCATAAGTTTTTGTTTTCCAGGTCCCGCCGACTACATCAACGGCATTATTGGAGACCTGGAAAATTTGCCTCATTTTCGTGGAGGTGTTCCTTTAAAAGCCATGCTGGAAGCCCATTTTAAAGTACCCGTCTTCATTAATAATGATGGTGATCTTTTCGCTTATGGGGAAGCCCTTGCCGGGCTTTTGCCCGAGATAAACCGATTGCTGGAACAGCAAGGAAATCCAAAACGCTATAATAACCTGCTGGGGCTTACGTTGGGAACAGGCTTTGGCGGAGGAATCATGACCGAAGGACGCTTATTGCGCGGTGATAATTCTGCCGGAGGTGAAATCAACCGCATGCGCAACTTCCTCATCCCGGCTACCAGCGCCGAAGATAGTATCAGCATCCGTGCCGTAAAACGCGTTTTTGCCAAAGCTGCAGGTATTGATTTCGCTGCATCGCCAACGCCATTCGATATTTATGAAATTGCTATGGGTCGCCGCGAAGGCAATCGCGCTGCTGCACTGGAAGCCTGGGATCAGTTGGCCATTGCCCTTGCTGATACCATTGCAAATGCCATTTCGCTTGTAGATGGGCTGGTAGTTATTGGCGGAGGGCTATCGGGAGCCTGGCCGGTGTTTATGCCACGTTTGGTTGAGTTGCTTAATAAACCCTTTGTTGACCTCAATGGCAAGGCTTTTCCCCGAATGGAAATAGACGCCTTCAACCTGCAAAACGAAACCGACATCGTTAAGTTTACCGAAAAAAGCGGGCAAATGATCAGGGTTCCCTTCTCCGAAAAAAAGGTTTGGTATGATCCTGCTAAAAAAACAGGGATAGGAATCAGCCGGCTTGGCACCACTTCTGCGGTGGCTGTTGGCGCCTATGCCTATGCCATTGATCAACTCAAATTGTAGGTTCGCTGATTTCCTGATTAATGTCCGTCCATAAAGTCAAGTGGATGATTTATAATGGTCGAGATCAAGCCTGCCTGCCTTCAGCAGATAAACCTGGCCGTAAGATCTGCCTGGCAGCAGACAGGTCTACCTGGCAGCAGACAGGCATGGCGCATAAACGTTTTAAACCGCAGTAACCTAAAGTATTCGAGGATTTAAAAATTTTAGTGCACCGTAAATATCGGACGTTATGGCCGAAACCCTAATTAATCACATTGGTGCTTAGTACTGAAACAAATTTATCATTGTCTTGTTATTTACAAAAACAGAACGATGAGAAATTACCTGATTGCAGGAGCTGGTGGCGGGATAGGCCGTGCGCTGGCCGAAACCCTTTACAAAGAAGGACATCAGCTTTATTTGATGACAAGCCAACCCGAAACTTTATCTCAGCTGAAAGGCGCTAAATTTCTGGACAACGGCTTTATGCAGGACGACTGGAAACCTACCGACCTGCCAGCTCAGCTCGATGGCTTGGTTTATTGCCCGGGCACTATCAACCTGAAGCCTTTCAGAGGACTTAAAGCAGCAGATTTCAGAAATGATTTTGAAATCAATGTAATGGGTGCTGTGAGATTGTTGCAAGCCGCCTTCAAGGCTTTAAAAGCCGGCAACGCACCTGCTGTAGTGCTCTTTAGCACTGTTGCCGTGGCTCAGGGCATGCCGTTTCACAGTAGTGTTGCTGCCGCAAAGGCCGCCGTGGAAGGTCTGGCAAAATCCTTGGCGGCAGAATGGGCCCCGACGATAAGGGTAAATGTTATTGCCCCTTCACTCACCGATACCCCATTGGCGGCAAAACTGCTTGGAACACTCGAAAAAGTGGAAGCCTCGGCCAAAAGACATCCGTTAAATAAAGTTGGAAGCCCCGATGATATTGCTGCAATAGCAGCTTTTCTTTTGTCGGAAAAAACAAGCTGGATAACAGGGCAAGTTATTGGTGTTGATGGCGGAATGTCGGCACTTAGCGTTTAACAAAATGGCCACCATAAAAACCTGGAAGGCGGAAGATTTTAAGGCGATGGATAAACATTTCCGCACGCAATTTTTTAATTCATTGACAGGGTTTAAAAGCCTAAATTTGGTTGGCACGATCAGCAAAGCGGGCAATCCCAATCTGGCTGTGTTTGCGCAGGTTTTTCATCTTGGCGCTGATCCCTCCTTAATTGGAATGATAATAAGACCCAATTCCGTTCCCCGAAACACCTTGCAAAATATTGAGGAGACCCAGGTTTTTACGCTCAACCACGTTAGAGCGGATTTTGTGAAGCAGGCGCATCAAACTTCGGCACGCTATGCCAGCGCGATATCAGAATTTGATGCGGTTGGGTTACATGAACTTTACACTGAAACGCTGAAAGCACCCTATGTGCAGGAATCCGATATTCGAATTGGGTTAAAGTGTATCGAAAAAATTCGCATCGAAAGCAATCAAACTTTATTAATTGTTGGCGAAGTTATTGAGGTTATGACGCCTGAAAAAGTTGTGCGAGCGGATGGTTTTATCAATCTTCATGAAGCTGAAACACTAACAGTTGGCGGATTAGATGCATACTACAGCACACAAAAACTGATACGATTGAGCTATGCTAAACCAGACAAGGCATTGCAAGAAATCGCTTTCTGACGCGTTGGATCGGAATAGATTTTGGAGCAAAGCTGGCCGGAACTACTGCCATCACCTTCCTGGAAAACAACCACCTCCAAACGGTTCAATCAGAAAAGAAAAAGGATGCCGACAAGTTTTGTAATAGTCAGGTTTCGTCGCTTCATCCCGATTTTATTATGATCGACGCACCGCTCAGCCTGCCGCTAGCCTATTTTGGAAAAGGAGACGATTATTTCTACCGTGAAGCCGACCGGGAGCTCAAAGCCATGTCGCCGCTGTTTCTAGGAGGGCTTACTGCCCGTGCCATGCAACTGGCAGCCGCCTGGCGCAAACAAAATATTTTGGTTTATGAGTGTTATCCACGCATGATTGCAATGCGGGCATTCGGCCTCAGCAGCAAAAACAAAATAGCGCTGGAACAGACAATATGCACATTTTTAGCTCAGAAAGGGATTGGAATTGCGGCACAAAGTTTTTTAACAGCTCATGCCTTGGATAGTGTTTTAGCCTGGATTTCGGGTTACCGACTTGCACAAGAAGCGGTGATCAAAACCGGTAATCCTTTTGAGGGAGAAATTTACACCTAACCCGCAAACTGTGCAATCAGTTTAATCAAGTGACCAATCTGAAAGGGTTTTTCTAAATACGCATTAAACCCTGCTTCCATGGCATCCTTTTCTCCCTGAATTTGAGTGTAGGCCGACACAGCAATAATTGGCAGATCAGGTTGTTGCTCTTTTATCAACCGACACGCTTCTTCTCCATTCATCAGCGGCATTTTTAAGTCCATTAATATAAGATCATAGCTGTTGGCAGCAGCCATTTCAACAGCTTCCTTACCATTTCGCGCCCATGCGATCTGCTGGTAATAATCCTGGATACTATCCGCTATCAAAAGATAGTTATCTTCCTCGTCCTCAGCAACAAGAAGCTTGTTCACCTTAAAAGAACCGCTGAGTGATGGCTGATTTTCAGCTAATCCGATTTGATCATTTGTTATTTTTACGGGAATCTCAAAATAAAAATCTGTGCCTTTTCCTTTTTCCGAATTCAGGCCGATGGTTCCTCCCATCAGCTCAACAAGACCTTTGGCAATACTAAGCCCCAGCCCATTACCACGAATGGCCTTTAGCTGAACATCGGTGCCCCGAAAGAAGCGCTCGAAAACTTTTTCTTTATCAGTTTCATCAATGCCAAAACCCGTATCGGAAACATAAAAGCGTAAAACATGCGGTTTCAATCGCTCCCAACCAAAACGAATTTCGCCTTCAGGAGTATATTTTAAGGCGTTGGAAATAAAGCCTGCTATCACCTGCCGAATTTTAATTTTGTCACCTTCAACATAAGTAGCTGCTGAGGCGGTCGAACTTTCTAATAGAAGCTTGAGCTGCTTTTTTTTAGCTTCCGGCTCAAAGGTGTTGAAAAGATCCTGCAACAAGGCATTCACCTCAAACAATTCCTTGTCGAGCGGCATCTTTTCGGCATCAAGCCGTGCAACAGCTAAAACATCATCAATTATATGAAGCAATTGCTCTGCATTATTATTGATGGTGGCAATAAAACTTTTTTGCTGCTCGGGCGGATAGCCTAATCCCAAAAGATCAGAAAAACCAATTATCGCGTTCATCGGCGTGCGAATTTCATGCGATAAATTATTCAGGAAGGCCGTTTTCAGGCGGTCACTTTCTTCGGCCCTGTCTTTAGCTGTTCGCAGCTCCTCTTCCATCAGTTTTCGATCAGAAATATCAACAATAACACCAATCAAACCGCCAATTTCGCCCTCACTGTCAGGAAAAGGCGATTTCAATATGATCGCATTTTTTATGCTGCCATCGTTAAGTTTTATTTCCCGCTCAACGACTTGCCTGCTCTCTCTGCCATCAAAAATGGCCATATCACTTTTGTGCCTGTTAGCGGCATCCTGTTCAAAAGAAAGATCGAAGATGTTTTTTCCAATAATGTCTTTCTTTTTAATGCCATAAAACTCTTGAAATGCACTATTAATTCCAAGATAATATCCCTTACGATCCATATAGAACAAGGGATTGGGAATGCTGTTGAGCAGTGTTTCAATAAAGCGTTTTTGGTGCTGAAGTTCAAGCTCTTGTTGTTTTCGGTGACTGATATCGCGCACAATAGCCAATACCTCATCTTCACTGCTTTTTATCATTCGGATATCATACCACATTTGCTGCTTTCCCATGCCCATCGCGTACTCAAAAGCAACCAAATCGCCGGTTTCAAAAGCAGCCTTCAGGTTTTTTTTAACCAGCTTCGACATATGCCGTGGAACTACTTTATCAATCTGCTTATTCAAAAAATCTTTTTCTGTCAGGGTCAAATGTTCCTCTTCCTGATTAGAAACCACATCCACGATTAGTCCATCATCTTTTATGGTAAACATCCTATCAGGTATTGCTGAAATAATTGCAGCATTTCTGATTTGCGTTTCCTTGAGTCGCTCTTTGATGCGTTCCTGTTCGGTGATGTCTTTGGCAATAGACAAGATGCCCAGATTGCCATCAGGTAATGTAATGGCCGTTTCGATCAGCTCAAGGATTTTTGGCTTATTCTGTTTCGTTTTCCCTTTAACAATACTATGAAGCATTTTTTGAGAAATGATCTTTTGAAGGTTCACTTTTACCTGCTGCCGGTTTTGTTCAGGAACAAGAAAGGTAATGTTTTGTCCGATCAGCTCATGAGGTTCGTAACCATAATCATTGCAAAGGGTTTGATTTACCTCAAGAATTAAACCCTCAACATCTTCCAGAATAATACCAACCGGTGACGCATTGAAAAGGTGGCGGTAGCGTTTTTCGCTTCTCTGACGATCAATTTCAGCATTCTTGCGTGCGGTAATATCCCTGCCTACTCCAATAACAGCTTCAATATTCCCATTATCATCAACAATAGCCTGATCCGACCAGGCCAACCAACGATAACCTTTTGGTGTAGCCACCCGCTGCTCGATATACGCCGTGTATGGTGGCTTTTTGAGGTTTTCCATGGCATCGATGGTGCTTTGCCTGTCGTCCTCGTGAATAAGTGGCATAAAATTCTTTCCGAGTAAATCTTCCTCCGTTTTGCTAAACAGCCGACAATAAGATGGACTTACGTATTTCAACTTGTTTGCGGCATCCACTTTTACCACCAGATCTGATTGATGCGTAACCAGCATCCGATACTGTTCCTCGCTTTCTTTAAGTGATTGAATTAAGCGCTTATTCAGTTCCTGATCAGATAAAATTTTTCCAATAAGCAGACTAACCAGGGGATAAATCCCCAAAACAGTAAGACTAAGAAGTTGCAGCGCTTCGATCTGATACGCATCAGGTAGCGTAAACATCAGCAATAGCATCACAAAATGAACAGTCAATCCCAAGAGATATAACTGAATGAGTGAGAATTTCTGAAGTTTTTTGTGCTTGCGATACAAATAAAATCCCCATCCGATAAGAAATGATGCCGAGATAACCAAAATACCGGTAAGCCAACCCGAACCCCCGACAATAAAAAAGCGATAAATCATGGCAATACCAGCAGCAATAATCCCTGAAACAGGTCCAAAAAAAGCAGCCGCCAAACTGATTACCACCGATCGACCATCAAAAATAATTCCTTCGGTAAGCACAAATGGGTACATCATTCCAACTATCGCTGCGACGCCAAACAACAAACCTTGCAACAGTTTTCCCAACCAGTCAAAACGACTCCACCTGAGATCGATAAATCCCGACAAAACACTGATCGCTAATAGTGCACTTAAATTGTAAAGCAGGTCGAACAGAATCATATACAAACCTAAGTTTTTTTTCAATTACTTGTTAAAAAAACTCCAGAATAAATCTTTAACCTAAATATATGTTGGGCTAAGTTGCATTGCTTCAGTTTTAACTGTTAACATTTAAATAAGTCGGCTTAAGCTCCTTTTTTATCTTTTGGCTTTTATAATTCCAGGCTATCAACGTAATGTATTACAGTGATAATCGTGTTTTTTTGATGCCTCAAAGCAGCAGGATACTTGTGTAAAAACTGGCTATTCCTTTCCCTGTTAATCTTAATTATCAGCAGATAAACTATGTATACAAAAACCGCTTTACCAATATATTACGTACTTTTGCACTGACAAACTAGAAATCTTTTTCATTAAAATCATTTATGATTAAAAATCACGGATTAAAAAACGCCATAAATTTCGGAAATCAAGCTATTAGTTATCAGCAACTTTTTAATAAGATTGCTTCGTTTAGCGAACAATTTGAGCTAAAAGCTGGCGAACATGCGGTTGTTTTCTCGGAAAACAGCCCCGCTTGGGTTACCACATTTTATACCATCTGGTATAAAAAAGGAGTTGCTATTCCCATCGATTTTATGGCGACAGCTTCTGAGGTTGCTTATATTTTAAAAGACGCTCAACCTGTTGTTGTTTTTTGTTCGTTGCAAGGCAAAAAGCTGATGGATCAGGCCATCTATGAAGCAGACATCAAAACCAAAATGATATTGATTGATGAACTCAATCAACCAAAAGCTGAGCAAGATACCGATCTGGCTATGCCCGAAGTAAACCGGGAAGACACGGCTGCTATCATTTACACTTCAGGCACTACTGGCAGTCCGAAAGGTGTGATGATAAGTTACAAAAACCTGGTGCAAAATATCGATGCTGTTTCCAAACATATCCCCATCTATAAGCATGAATCCAAGGTGTTGGTACTCTTACCGCTTCACCACGTTTTTCCGTTGGTTGGCACCATGATTATTCCACTTTCTTTAGGTGCTACAATAGCCATTAGTCCTTCGTTAAAGACAGATGATATTCTAAAAACACTTCAGGACAACAGCATCACCATTATTATCGGGGTTCCGCGATTATACTCTGCTATTCACAAGGGCATCAAAACAAAAATTGAGCAAAGTGCTATTGCGAGATTACTCTTCAAAATAGCAAGCAAATTACAGTCGAAAGGCTTTTCCAGAAAGATTTTTAAAGCGGTGCATCAGAAATTTGGTGGTAAGGTTGAATTTTTAGTTTCGGGAGGAGCCGCCCTTGATCCAACAGTAGGTGGAGATTTTCAAACGCTTGGTTTTGATGTGCTTGAAGGCTTTGGGATGAGCGAAGCCGCGCCCATGATCACCTTTACCCAACCCGGAAGGGTAAGAATCGGATCGCCCGGACAGGTTGTGCCCGGCACAGAATTACGCATTGTTGATGGCGAAATAACTTCCAGGGGAAATCATGTTATGAAAGGCTATTACAAGCGCCCCGAAGAAACTGCTGCCGTAATCAAAGACGGCTGGCTGCATACCGGAGATCTGGGTTATATCGACAAAGATGGCTTTTTGTTTATCACCGGTAGAAAAAAGGAGATCATTATTCTCTCGAATGGCAAAAATGTTAACCCTTCTGAAATTGAAAATGTGATCAATGAATCAGCATTGGTTAAGGAATCTGCTGTGTTTTACGAAAACGAACAACTTCAGTTATTGATCGTTACCGAACCTGATCAAGCCGCTGATCAAGAACCAATAACTGAGCAGTTGCTTAAAGAACAAGTGACTAAACCTTTTAACGAAAAAGTTTCGTCCTACAAGCGCATTCATCGCATTCACCTCATTAGCGAAGAATTACCGCGAACCCGTCTGGGCAAACTACAACGTTTTAAACTTCCCGAATTGGTTCATACCAAGGCAAAACCAACAGTTGCTCCAGTAATAAACGATCCGGTTTTCCGCCTAGTGGCTGATTTCGTGGAATCAGAAAAGCAACGCAGCCTGAAACCAACAGACCATATTGAAACCGATCTGGGATTCGATTCGCTGGACAAAATCAGCCTGCAAACATGGATAGACCAAACCTTTGGTTTAAAAGTTGAGCCGCATGAAATTGTGGAATTCGACAATGTGATGAAAATGAGCAACTGGATCACTGAGCATAAAACGAAAATGGAGGACAGTAAAATCAACTGGACAGAAATTTTGCGTGAAAAGGTACAGTTGCAGCTTCCATCTACTTGGTTTACGGGTAATCTAGCCGTGTGGGCTTCACACGCATTCTTCAAGCTCTATTTCAGGTTTCAAACCACCGGGTTGAAAAATCTGCCTCATGGCCCTTTTATTCTGGCTCCCAATCATCAAAGCTATTTCGATGGTATGTTTGTGGCGTCGTTGCTGCGTTACCATCAAGTGAGAGGCACTTATTTTTATGCCAAAGAAAAACATGTACGTCAGCCCTGGCTTAAGTTTTTGGCCAATCGCAACAATATTATTGTGATGGATATGAACAAAGATTTAAAAGCTTCCATCCAAAAGATGGGCGAAGTGTTGAGGCGACAAAAAAACCTGATTATTTTCCCGGAAGGAACCCGCACCATAAACGGGCATTTGGGCGATTTCAAAAAAACCTTTGCTATCCTGGCGAGTGAGCTCAAAGTTCCGGTTGTTCCGGTTTCCATCACGGGAGCCTATGAAGCTTTGCCCAGAGGTAGTTTCTTCCCCAAACCCTGGAAACGCATTAAAGTTGAATTTCTGGAACCTGTTTATCCCGAAAATCATTCCTATGAAAGCCTCGCCAATAATGTGCGAGAAATGATCCTTCGGAATCAAAATATTCAAAGCTGATCACAAAGCACTATTTGGTGTTTGTCCATAATGTCTGATTTGTTCGATAAACTCGAACATTATGACCTTTACACAGACTTTATCGACGGCCACTATTTAAGCTTTGATTGAAGGGTAATATTCGACGATATTGCTTGCCATGCCGTCAAAGACGAAAAAGTGAAAGGGCAGTACCGCATACCAGTAAAGCCTGCCTGCCAGGCCTTTTGGCCGAAAAGTAGCTTGCTGAATGAGCCAGTCTTGACCATCCTTGTGCTCAATCTTAAACTCCAGCCATGCTTCGCCCGGTAGTTTCATTTCGGCGTAAAGTAGCAGCCTGCGGTTTGAACGGTCAGCGGCCAGAACACGCCAAAAATCAAGGGTGTCGCCGGTATAAATCTGTTGTGGATTCGTGCGTCCGCGCCGCAGACCCACGCCACCAAAAACCTTATCCATCAATCCACGGATATGCCAGAGCCAGTCGCCATAATACCAGCCACGCTCACCGCCAATCTGCCAGATATTTTCTAAAACCTGATCCGGATTTCCAGTAATAAGTTTTTTCCGTATGTCATAAAAACAGCCATTGGCCGGCACTTTGATGTGCTCCAATAAACTGTTGTCGGCATAGCTCGAAACCAGCGCGTCCTTCCAGCTCGAGACGACATTGTTTTGTTCAATCTTTTGAAATGCCATTCTCACAGCATCTTTGTAGGTAATCGGTTCAATTTTTAACAATTCTCCCAAACAATTATCACGCGCAACAACTTCGGTTTTCATGCTATTGACCAGATTTACGGCAAGGCTGTAGGATGTTGATGTGACAAAATAAAGCCAGTAAGATGAAAGCCGTGGCGTCATTACCGGAACAATAAAAATATGTCTTTTCAGGCCTCGTACCTCAGCAAACTGTAACAACATATCCTTATACGTAAGAATATCGGTTCCGCCAATATCAAAGGCTTTCCCAAAAGTTTCAGGGCGATCCAAAACTCGCGTAAGGTATTGCAACACATTACGAATAGCCACCGGCTGATGCGGTGTGTTGAGCCATTTGGGGGTTACCATCACAGGAAGCTTCTCAACAAGGTCACGAATAATTTCAAAAGAGGCGCTGCCTGATCCCAAAATAACACCGGCCCTGACTGCCGTAAGCGGCACCGGCCCTGCATTTAAAATATCTTCCACCTTTTTGCGCGAAGCCAGGTGTTTCGATAAATGCTGTTCGTTAGCCATTCCGGTAAGGAAAATAACTTGCCGCGCCTTTGTAAAAGTCATCACACGTAGAAATTCAGTAGCAGCTTTAGCCTCCACCTGCTGAAAATCACTAATATTGTCACTCATGGAATGAATCAGGTAATAGGCCGCTTCAATGTCATTAAGCAAAGGCGAAGGCGCTGCCTGCTTCAAAAAATCGACCTCATAAAGGCTCACGGCAGGGTGAGCCCAAATTCCCTCATCAGGAACTCTGTTTCTGTCGCGCACACAACAAACTACCTCATGGCCTTCATGAATCAATTCGGGTAACAGCCGGCGTCCGATATATCCTGTTGAACCGGTAAGTAATATTTTCATTTCTTTTAGGCTTTTGTATTAATCTGTTTATCAAATAAACCGGCTATTTCATTGGGTTATACCGCTTGAGTATTTATGAGCCACATGCATTTTCTCAACAAGGAAACAGATGAAATGCCAGTCTGGTTCAATCCATTCAGCTTCAATTCATTTCGCGGGTGCAAAATAGCATTAAAAACCCCATTTATTTATTACTTTTGCACCCAATTTTCTGCTTTGTGCAGAAAAAAAAATAAAGATGACACACCACAGTGGTGTCTTATCAAAAGCATCAATATACCTGATTTTTTATGAAGGCCACTTACAAAGAGTACAAACAATTAGATTTAACGCGCATCGGAGAGGAAATTCGTGCATTTTGGGAAAAAGAAGATATCTTCAAAAAAAGTCTTGACAATCGCAGTGGCAACGAGCCCTTCGTGTTTTATGAAGGCCCGCCATCTGCCAATGGTATTCCGGGTATCCACCACGTGATGGCACGTGCTATCAAAGATATTTTTTGTCGCTACCAAACACTCAAGGGAAAATTTGTCGACCGAAAAGCCGGATGGGACACCCATGGTCTTCCTGTAGAAATCAGCGTAGAGAAGAGCCTTGGAATCACCAAAGAAGATATTGGCAAAAAGATTTCTGTTGAAGATTATAATAAGGCCTGCCGCACCGAAGTGATGAAGTACAAAGACCTTTGGGACGAGCTTACGCGCGCCATGGGTTATTGGGTTGACCTGGAGCACCCTTACATCACTTTCGACAACAAATATATCGAAACAGTATGGTATCTGCTTTCAAAGCTTGACGAAAAAGGCTTGCTGTATAAAGGCTATACCATACAGCCTTACTCACCCGCGGCCGGCACCGGTTTAAGCACGCACGAACTCAATCAACCCGGCTGCTACCGCGATGTAAAAGACACCTCTGCTACTGCTCAGTTTGAGATAATTGCCAACGAAAAGACAGCCTTTCTATCCGCTGACAGCAGCATTCCTCTATTCTTTTTGGCCTGGACAACCACTCCCTGGACACTGCCTTCGAATACTGCTTTGGCTGTTGGCCCCGAAATTGATTATCAGCTTATCCGCACCTTCAATCCATATACAGGCCTTGAGGTTCAGCTGATTCTAGCGAAAAAACTGGTGCCAAATTATTTTGAGCCTGAAATGGCTGACGTAGCATTGGACACTTACAAAAGCGGAGACAAAAAAATTCCTTACCAAATAGTTTCCGAATGTAAGGGGAAATCACTTAAAGGCATAAATTACAAGCAGTTAATCCCCTGGATAAAACCTATGGGCGATGCTTTTCGCGTGGTTACCGGTGATTTTGTGACCATTGAAGATGGTACAGGTATTGTGCACATCGCGCCAACATTTGGAGCCGATGATGACAGGGTTGCCAAACAATCCGGTATTGCTCCGCTGGTTTTATTGGACAGTGATGGAAACCGCCGTCCGATGGTTGACCTGAGTGGACGTTTTTATACCATCGAGGCTTTAGACAAAAGCTTTGTAAAAGATTACGTAAACCTATCTGCTTATAAGGAATTCGCCGGGCGATATGTGAAAAACGATTACGATGAGTCCTTATCCAAAGACGATGCCAGCCTCGATGTGGATATCGCTGTAATGCTCAAAAAAGAAAATAAAGCCTTCCGTATCGAGAAATTTGTTCACAGCTACCCGCACTGCTGGCGCACCGACAAGCCTATTTTATACTATCCGCTCGACAGCTGGTTTATTAAAACTACTGCAATGCGCGAACGGATGATGGCGCTAAACAACACCATCAACTGGAAGCCCAAATCAACCGGTGAAGGCCGCTTTGGCAACTGGCTTGAAAATCTGGTTGACTGGAATCTTTCCCGTTCACGTTTCTGGGGCGTTCCATTGCCTATATGGACCTCGGAAGATAAAAGTGACCAGCGTATTATCGGTTCAGCAGCCGAACTAAAAATGGCAATCAGTGAAGCTGTAAAAGCCGGCTTAATGGAAAAAAACCCGTTGAACGATTTCACCGAGAACGATTTTAGTGCCAGCAACTACAACAGCTTCGATTTGCATCGCCCTTATGTAGATAACATCGTACTACTTTCTGAAAGTGGCAAACCCATGTTTCGCGAACCCGATTTGATCGATGTTTGGTTCGATTCGGGAGCCATGCCTTATGCGCAAATGCACTATCCGTTTGAGAATAAAGAAAGCTTCGAGAAAAATTTTCCTGCAGATTTTATTGCAGAGGGTGTTGACCAAACCCGTGGCTGGTTCTTTACATTGCATGCCATTGCTTCGATGTTGTTTGATTCTGTAGCCTATAAAACTGTAGTTTCCAACGGCCTGGTTTTAGATAAAAAAGGAAATAAAATGTCGAAGCGGCTCGGGAATGCCGTAGATCCTTTCGAAACCATCAACACCTACGGCCCGGATGCCACACGCTGGTATATGATCACCAATGCCCAGCCTTGGGATAATCTCAAGTTCGACCTGAACGGACTGGACGAGGTTAGGCGAAAATTCTTTGGAACCCTGCACAATACCTACGCGTTTTTTGCCCTGTATGCCAATATTGATCGCTTCAGTTATACTGAAAAGGATATTCCATCAGCGGAAAGGCCTGAGATTGACCGCTGGATTCTATCTGAGCTTAACTCACTGATATTAAGTGTTGACGAATCCTACAAAACCTATGAACCCACACGTGCAGGACGTGCAATACAGCAATTTGTTGACGAGCATTTAAGCAACTGGTACGTGCGTTTATCCCGGCGCAGATTTTGGAAAGGACAGTATTCTCACGATAAAATTTCTGCCTACCAAACCCTCTACACCTGCCTCGACATCATTGCACGTTTGATGTCGCCTATTGCACCATTTTTTAGTGAAAGATTATACCTCGATCTCCATGCTGCAAGTGCTAAATACGATAAAGAATCTATCCATCTTACCGACTTCCCCGAAGCTGACACAGGTCTGATTGACAAGGCGCTGGAAGAACGCATGCAAATGGCTCAGCAAATTTCTTCGATGGTGCTTTCGTTGCGTAAAAAATCCAATTTGCGGGTTCGTCAGCCCTTGAACAAAATCATGATTCCTGTAAGTTCTGATGAGATGGCTCAGCAGCTCGAAAAGGTTGCCGATCTGATACTGTCCGAAGTAAATATCAAGGAAATAGAATACCTGAAAGAGGACACTTCCAGACTTGTAAAGAAAATTAAACCGAATTTCAAGCGTTTAGGTCCCCGCTATGGGAAATTGATGAAGCAACTTTCTGCAGCTTTTGCAGGGATGACGCAAGAAGACATCCACGATTTTGAGATACAAAACAGCTTCGTCCTAAACCTGGAAGGCCAGCAAATCGAACTCGAGTTAGAAGATGCAGAGATCACTACCGAAGATATACCGGGATGGATAGTTAGCACACAAAATCAGCTTACTGTGGCGCTCGACATAACTGTTACTGAGGAACTGGCCAACGAAGGTCTGGCACGCGAAATCGTAAATCGTGTGCAAAATATGCGAAAAGATAAAGGCTTTGAAGTGACCGATAAAATCACACTCAGAATCGAATTGAACAATCAAATTGAGCAAGCTGTTAAACAGTTTGAAAGTTATATCTGTTCCGAAACACTTGCGATAATAGATACGAAAACACCTATTTTAACAACTGCCGAAAACGAGTTTGATTTAACTGATAATGTGCGTGTTAAAATGGAAGTTGATAAAGATTAAGCGTTAAATAATAATTCAGATATACGAAGATTAAACAAATTGCATTATATTTATACCGGATTCGCAAAAACAAGCTGCGAACCGACATCACATAATACCTTAAGCTATGAAAGAGCAAGAGAAAATACAGAGTACCGAGTCGAAAAAAAATCGCTATTCTGATGCGGAGTTGGAAGAATTCAAAAGTATTATTTTGAATAAACTTGAGAAAGCGCGTGCCGACCTGAAATTGCTTACAGAAGCTATTTCAACAGGTGATGTTAATGGGACTGACGACACTTCTCCTACTTTTAAAGTATTGGAAGAAGGTTATCAGGTGTTGTCGAAAGAGGAAAACGGACGTCTGGCTGCCAGACAGCAAAAATTCATTAACAACCTTGAAAACGCACTCATTCGTATCGAAAACAAAACCTATGGCATTTGCCGCGTCACAGGCAAGCTGATTCCAAAGGAACGTTTGCGCATTGTCCCGCATGCTACCTTAAGCATTGAGGCCAAACTTCAACAACCTAAATCCTGATATGATGTTGCTCTGGAGGCAACAAGCTTTTCTAAGCTTTTTTAATCCCCTGCCCGCAGGCGGGGTTATTTTTTATTATCAAAACTGATCGCTTTGAAACGACCTTTTATCCTTGTGTTTTTTGTACTGCTGTTTGATCAGGTACTGAAGTTTTATATAAAACTGTCAATGACTATTGGGCAGGAACATATGATAGCCGATTGGTTTATCATTCATTTTACCGAAAATAACGGCATGGCCTTTGGCCTTGAATTTGCCGGAGAATGGGGAAAGTTGGCTTTAAGCATCTTTCGCATCCTGGCTGTTTTAGCTATTTTTGTCTATCTGTTTATCTTAACCCGCCGCAAAGTTAAGTTTGGGCCTGTTTTCGGCATATCAATGATCTTAGCCGGAGCTTTAGGCAATATCCTCGACAGTGCCTTTTATGGAATGATCTTTAGTGCCAGCAGTTATCACACTGTTGCCCAACTATTTCCCGAAAGCGGTGGTTATGCCGGATTCCTGCATGGAAAAGTAGTTGACATGTTCTATTTTCCTTTACTTATCATCCGACAAACCGAAGCACCAAGCTGGATTCCTGACTTTATTTTTGGCAACGACAACCATTTCATTTTCTTCCGTCCGGTGTTTAATATCGCTGACGCTGCCATCACCACCGGCGTATTGTGGCTGTTATTATTCGAACGCAAGTTTTTAAAAGGACATTAACAGGACTTTTTATGGCTTTTTAGCAAAAAAGACAAGCAAACAAGCTGATTAAAACGATACTATATAGTATATTTGCCCAAATTTTGATTCAACTAATCCTATTGTAACCCAAATGAGTAAGACTATCATCGGACATATTGCACAGATCATCGGACCGGTGATCGATGTAGCATTCGAGCAAGAATCTGATCTGCCGAATCTGCATGATGCACTTGAAATTACACGTGAAAACGGCGAAAAACTAATCCTGGAAGTTCAGCAAGCTATCGGTGAGAACACTGTAAGAGCTGTTGCCATGGACTCAACAGATGGCTTGAGGAGAGGCATGGATGTAATCGCACTCGGAAAACCAATCTCCATGCCGACCGGCGATGAAATCAAGGGCCGGCTTTTTAATGTGATTGGTCAGCCGATCGATGGTTTGGGTGAAATTAAAAGCAAAGCAAGTAGTAGTATCCATCGCGATCCACCCTTGTTTGAGAATCTTACAACTACAAGTGAAATACTTTATACCGGGATTAAAGTTATCGACCTTATTGAGCCCTATTCCAAAGGTGGAAAAGTGGGGCTTTTCGGTGGAGCTGGTGTAGGTAAGACTGTGATTATCATGGAGCTAATTAACAATATTGCCAAGTCGTATTCCGGGATGTCGGTTTTTGCCGGTGTAGGCGAACGTACCCGCGAAGGCAATGACCTGTTGCGCGAGATGATTGAGTCTGGTGTTATCCGTTATGGAAAAGAATTCCTCAAGAATATGGAAGAAGGCGGATGGGATTTATCCAAAGTTGACCATAAAGAATTGCTGGAATCACAGGCAACACTTGTGTTCGGACAAATGAATGAGCCCCCCGGAGCCCGTGCCAGAGTAGCCCTCAGCGGTCTTACACTAGCCGAGTATTTCCGTGATGGCGATGATGAGTCGGGAGGAAAGGATATTCTGTTTTTTATTGATAATATTTTCCGTTTCACACAGGCTGGTTCAGAGGTTTCGGCCTTGCTTGGCCGTATGCCTTCAGCGGTAGGATATCAACCAACACTTGCTACCGAAATGGGACTGATGCAGGAACGTATTACCTCCACAAAACGTGGATCAATTACTTCTGTGCAAGCTGTTTATGTGCCTGCGGATGACCTTACCGACCCTGCTCCTGCTACCACTTTTGCTCACCTTGATGCAACAACGGTATTGAATCGTAAAATTGCCGAGCTGGGCATTTATCCCGCTGTTGACCCGCTCGACTCCACCTCACGCATCTTATCACCTGATATCGTTGGCGAAGAACACTACAATACAGCTCAGGCGGTAAAAAATATCCTTCAGCGCTACAAAGAATTGCAGGATATCATCGCTATTTTGGGTATGGACGAGCTCTCGGAAGAAGACAAGCTGATCGTGCATCGTGCCCGGCGTGTGCAACGTTTCCTTTCACAGCCATTCCATGTAGCAGAGCAGTTTACAGGTATTCCGGGAACTATCGTTAGCATTGAAGATACAATTAAAGGCTTTAAAATGATTATGGAAGGCGAAGTGGATGAATATCCGGAAGCTGCCTTTAACCTTGTAGGAACAATTGAAGAAGCGATTGAAAAAGGTAAGAAACTGATGGCTGAAAGTCATGGTTGAGATAACAATTGAAAAGCTATGAAACTCGAAGTGATAACCCCCGATACAACACTTTTTAGTGGCGAAGTAGAACTGGTACAGCTGCCCGGTTTGGATGGCTTATTTGAAATTCTCAACAACCACGCGCCAATGGTTGCAGCCTTGGGCAAAGGCAGAATAAAGTACCGGCAAGCCGATCATAAAGATCAATTCCTTGAAATTAATGGTGGTGTGCTTGAAGTACTTCATAATAAAGTACTTGTATTGGCTGAATAGAAATTATTTCCACAAAAAAATAAAAAAACCCGGCAAACAAAAGTTTACCGGGTTTTTTTTGTCTTGTTGTTACACTCATGGAGCCGGCGCAGCTGCGGTCATGGCTTCAAGTTCCTTGTCAATATGGAACATCCCGGATTTATCATTGCCCACCAGGCTGATCTTATCCAAAATAGTGCTCATCGTACTTTCTTCTTCAATCTGCTCATTAATATACCACTGCAGGAAATTTCCAGTAGTATAATCTTTCTCTTCCAGTGTAATGCCGTATAATTCATTGATAGACTCGGTGATGAATTGTTCGTGTTTCATTACTTTCTGGAATACTTCGAGCAAGGAATTAAACTCCGCTTCGGGTTTTTCGAGCGACATAAGCGCTGCTGATCCTCCCCGATCATTGGTGTAATGCACAAATTTTAATTGATGCATGCGTTCCTCATCCGACTGGCGGTATAAAAAGGAAGCTGCACCCGGAAAACCATTCACTTCGCACCATATCGCCATAGAGAGGTAGAGGCGTGAAGAGAATTCTTCTTTTTTAATCTGTTCGTTAATCGCTTTTTCAACTTTTTTATTAAGCATAATATTCTATTTTTTAACCATTAAACAAATGAAGACCACAAGTGTTTCATTTTTTAACATAAATTTATACCCCTTAGCCGTTCAAGGCGTTGGCTCCACCAACAATCTCAAGTATTTCGTTGGTAATTGCCGCCTGTCGCGCTTTGTTATACGACAATTTGAGGTCTTTGAGCAGTTCTGTCGCATTATCTGTTGCCTTGTGCATGGCAATCATACGTGCACCATGCTCAGAAGCAAAGCTATCGAGCAACATTTTGTAAACTTGAATTTTTAACGTTTTAGGAATCAGTTCATCCAATATCTCATCTTTCGCGGGCTCAAAAATATAATCGATACCCTCGCTAAAGTCATCCTCAGCTATTTCGGGCATTTCAACCGGCAAAAACTGTTCCTGAATTAAAATTTGAGTGCCCGCATTTTTAAACTGATTATACACAAATACAATCCGATCAAATTTGCCTTCCACAAAATCATCCATAAGACCCTGAGCTATAGGCGTTATTTCATTAAAAGTGAGCGCATCAAAAATATCGCTGTTAGACTTATAGATGTTGAATTTTCTGCTTTTAAAAAAATCATGTCCTTTTTTCCCAATGCAATAAATGCTCACATTATTTGCCTCAAGCTGTTTGGCATATTGCTCATTAATCAGCTTTACAGTCATCCTGATAACATTGGTATTGAAGGCACCACAGAGCCCTCTGTTAGAAGTTACGGGCACGAGTAAAATCTTTTCATCCGGACGCACAACAGCGAATTTATTATCGCCTGCTTGCTCGATACCACGATTCAGATCCTGCATTAGTTCCTGCAATTTTGCAGCATAGGGCCTCATCGTCGTAATGGCATTTTGTGCGCGACGCAACTTAGAAGCAGCCACCATCTTCATGGCGCTGGTAATCTGCCTGGTCGAATTTACGGATTCAATACGTGTTCTTACTTCTTTTAAATTTGCCATTCTTTGAACAGTTTATTGGTGCACAGTGGCTATTTATCGTAAGTGCCGGCAATATCTGATGCTACTTTACGCAGTGTTTCAGTAATCTCCTCCGTAAACTTTCCTGCCTTTATCTGCTTAAGTAGATCGGCATGATTTTCTTCGAGCTGATGCAGGAAAGTATCCTGAAAATCGGTGATACGATTTACGGGTACTTTGCGCAGCAGGTTTTGTGTTCCGCAGAAAATAATAGCCACCTGATTTTCTACTTTCATTGGAGAATACTGCGGTTGCTTAAGGATTTCCACATTGCGCCGTCCTTTGTCGAGTACCGACATGGTAGCTGCATCGAGGTCGGAACCAAATTTGGAGAACGCTTCCAACTCACGAAACTGAGCCTGATCGAGCTTAAGGGTGCCCGCCACTTTCTTCATTGATTTAATCTGCGCATTACCTCCCACACGCGAAACAGAAATACCCACATTAATAGCCGGACGAATACCGGAGTTGAACAGGTTTGTTTCAAGAAATATCTGTCCGTCGGTAATTGAAATTACATTCGTCGGGATATAAGCTGATACGTCACCAGCCTGTGTTTCGATAATTGGCAATGCTGTTAATGAACCGCCACCTTTAACCAAATGTTGAATGGTTTCGGGCATATCGTTCATATTTTGTGCAATGCTGTCGGAGTTAATAATTTTTGCTGCTCTTTCCAACAAACGTGAATGCAGGTAAAACACGTCGCCGGGATAAGCCTCGCGCCCCGGAGGACGACGTAAAAGCAAAGACACCTCACGATATGCAACGGCCTGCTTCGAGAGGTCGTCGAAAATCATCAAGGCCGGACGACCAGTATCTCTAAAAAACTCGCCAATTGCAGCCCCGGCAAAAGGTGCATAAAACTGCATGGCAGCAGGGTCAGAGGCAGTTGCACTGATAACCACTGTGTAAGGCATTGCGCCGTTATCTTCAAGGGTTTTTACAATTTGTGCAACGGTAGATCCCTTTTGACCAATGGCTACATAGATACAAAAAACGGGTTCGCCACGATCATAAAACTCTTTCTGGTTAAGGATGGTATCTACTGCGATAGCTGTTTTCCCGGTTTGGCGGTCGCCAATAATAAGCTCGCGCTGGCCGCGACCAATCGGAATCATTGCATCGATAGCCTTAATACCTGTTTGCAGTGGTTCATTTACCGGCTGCCGGAAAATTACGCCCGGGGCTTTTCTTTCTATCGGCATTTCGTAGGTTTCGCCCTGTATATCGCCTTTGCCATCAATAGGCTCTCCCAGCGTATTGATTACACGACCAAGCAGGCCTTCGCCAACCTTAAGTGAAGCAATACGTCCGGTGCGTTTTACGGTATCTCCTTCGTTGATATCATCACTATCGCCTAATAATACAACCCCCACATTGTCTTCTTCGAGGTTTAGCACGATTCCCATCAGGCCGTTCTTTTCAAATTCAACCAATTCGCCTGACTCAGCATTTCCCATGCCGTAAACACGGGCAATTCCGTCACCAATCTGCAATACAGAGCCTACTTCTTCCAGAACAGCGTCTGTTTTAAAGCCGGCCAGTTCCTGACGCAGAATGGCTGATACTTCAGCGGGTTTGATAGTTGCCATATTTCTCTTGTTGTTGCGTTAAAATCCTTTTATGTATAAATTCTTGTCAAATTCTTTGTGAAGCTTTATTAAAAGCTGTTTAATTGATGCATCATATTGATAATCATTAAGTTTCAACTTAAAACCACCAATGAGTTCAGCATCTGTTTTTTCAAGCATCTGAATGGTTTTATCTGTGTGGCTTTCCATAAGATTAACCATTTTGGTTCGCAATGCTTTGTCGATTTCGATGGCGGTGGTAACCTCCACAATAGCGATATTTTTGTAATCCAGATAGCTTTCGTAAAATTGAATGGCAATCTCCTGCACTTGTTCTTCGCGTCCCTTTCGGATCAATATGTCAATAAAGGCCAGGCTTCGCTTGTCAATCTTTCCTTCAAAGATTTTTTTGATTACCAACTTTTTCCGTGCAGGCGGAATTACCGGGCTCAGCATCATACGTCTCAGCGCTTTATTCTCGTCAAACACATCGGCAATCAGCTTCATGTCGTCATTCACCTGATCAATAACACCGTCTTCGACGGCAAGGTCAAAGAGTGCTTTTGCATAGCGTTTAGCCAGGAGGATATTCTTCATAGTGTATTACTTTGCTTTAGGCTAAATGTACTAGTTGAGCGGGCTTTCCTTAATCAATTTGTTGATATAATCTTTTTGAGCCTCCGTTGACTGCATTTTTTCACGCACGATTTTCTCAGCAATATCAATTGAAATTTTAGCAATTTCATTTTTGATTTCTGTCATGGCAGCTTTACGCTCATTATCGATACGCACTTTGGCATTTTCAACAATGCGATCGGCTTCTTCATTTGCTTTTGAACGCGACTCATCGAGCATTTTTTCTCGTAATTTTCTGGCATCAGCCATAATAACGTCACGCTCTTCTTTGGCTTTTTTGAGCAAGGCTTCATTATCGAGCTGCATCTTTTTCATCTCTTCATGAGCCCTTTCGGCAGCCTGAAGAGCCTCTTCGATGTGCTGCTCCCGATCCTTGAGCGCCTGAATAATGGAAGGCCATGCAAATTTCTTTAAAATAAAAAAGACGATACCAAATGCCAGCGTCATCCAGAATATTAATCCTAAGCCGGGATTTACAAGTTCCATATGATTGATTTCAATTGTTGATATATACTAACTAAAAAAGCCTGGCATTGTAACCAACCGTTACAATGCCAGGGTGAAAATAACACTTACAAGAACACGATAAGCAAACACACCACGATAGCAAAGAAGGCAACACCTTCGATAAGAGCGGCAGCAACGATCATATTTGAACGGATGTCGCCGGCAGCTTCGGGCTGACGTGCTATAGACTCAAGTGCGCTGCGGCCAATCTGGCCGATACCCATACTTGCACCGATTGTTGCAATACTGGCGCCAAGTCCGGCAGCCATTTTTGCAATTGGAGTCAAATCGCTTGCAGCTTGTAATAAAATTGTTAATAAATCCATGATAAAAAATATTAATGATTAATAATAGGGTTCTTTTAGTTAATGATGTTCTTCAACAGCCATTCCAAAATAAATGGCTGAAAGTAAAGTAAACACATAAGCCTGGATAAATGCAACCAGCAATTCAAGAAAATTTATAAAGATCGACAGGCTGATAGAAATGATCGACATGCCATAACCCGCATAAATGCTGGCCTGGCCAAACACAAAGATCAGACTGATAAAACCCAGAATAATAATGTGTCCTGCAGTGATGTTCGCAAACAAACGCACCATCAACACAAAAGGTTTTGTGAACACGCCAACCAATTCAATAATCGGCATCAAAGGCACAGGAATTTTGAGCCACCAGGGCACTCCGGGAGTGTTGAAGATGTGCGCGTAATAGTTTTTGTTTCCGCTAAAAGTGGTAATAAAAAAGGTAAACAAGGCCAAAACACCGGTTACTGCAATATTTCCTGTAATGTTGGCGCCAAATGGGAAAAAAGGAATCAATCCGAGCAGGTTGTTGATAAAAATAAAAAAGAATACCGTAAGCAAATAAGGCAAAAACCGCTCATAATGCTTGTTTCCAATGGCTGGTCGGGCAACTTCATCGCGAATAAAAACGATGATAGGTTCAATAAGCGACTGAAATCCTTTGGGAGCTTTACGTTGGCGACGGCGGTAAGTTTTTGCTACACCTAAAAACAACAAAACAACGATCGTGCTGGTGATAAGTAAGGCGAAGGAGTTTTTTGTCAAAGAAAGATCTATGGGTTGAACAACATTCCCTTCGGCATCCTGACGTACAATTTTTCCTTTCAACATGCCTTCCTTGGCAATTTCAAAACCTTTATACGCATCTTTCCCATGATGAAATTTAGAGGACATAAAAAAGTGCCACTCACCCTGATCGTATAAAATAACAGGTAATGGAATGCTCAGGTGTGTATGCCCCCAATCGGCAATATGCCATTCGTACGAATCAACAATATGGCCTATGATGATTTCGCCGGCATTCAAATCAGCCTCTTCCATTTCGTCCTGTGCCTCCTCAGAAATCTGTGGGATGCCTTCATCGTTTTGAGCAAAACCACTAAAATGAGTAAAACCAACAAGCAGTAACACTACAAAATAGATTAAAATACTGCTACTCTTTTTTCCTTTGATGATCGCCATTTATAAGGGTTGATTCAAGGTTAGAAATTGGGTGCAATTTTACGAAAGAATCCTTGAATAGGAAAGTATTTTTTACGAATTTCTTTGTAATGCAGTTTGTTGCATGGTCTTTTCGCAACAAAGACTGCCTGTTGCTACTTTAAAATGATTCTAAATTACTTCATGAATTGGCCTTTCGTATTAAAAAAGTGTACCTTCATGGTGCTAATTTTTTGTCTGAAACCTTAAAAAAAACTTAGTCATGAAAATTTATTTACCCCTTTTATTGCTTGCCTTAACAATAAGTGCTTGCAATGAGTGTCCGAATAATCCGACAGTGGAAGAAGAAATTGATGCGCTTGAAATTTTGCTTGAACGCTACACGATTGCAATGGAAAACGAAGATTTCAGTATGATCGAAAACATTTGGGCAACCAACGACAGCATCATTTTACTTGGCACTGATATGAACGAAAAACTGATGGGATGGGAAAATATTCGCGAAGCTTACAGAAATCAGTTCGATCAGATCTCTGAAATTTACATTTCAACCAATGATCAGTTTATTCGAATCAATTGTACCGGAAATTCTGCCTGGTTTATCAAAAACATGAATTATAACTTTATGTACGATAGCATTGCCCGCAGTTATGAAGGCATCAGGTTTAGCGGGGTGTTCGACAAAAATGCCGATGGCCACTGGAAAATGGTGCAAGGCCATGTTTCGGTGCCTGCCCAGGTAAATATTCGAAATTAAACGATAGGTGAAACCGCTTTAGAGATGGTAGCTGCCAAATTGCGCTTACACCTCTTTTGCCTTGCATATTAAAAAACCACATCACAACTCCATGACATAATATTTATAGTATATTTGGGTTAAATATTAAATGAAACTAAAATGTTGACAAAGACAAGACTAAAAGAACAAATTGATAGTTTACCAGAACAATTTTCAATTGATGAATTGGTTGAAAAGCTCATTTTAATTGAAAAGATTGAATATGGAAATATGCAATCAGAAAAAGGTGAAATTATTACAGACCTTGAAATAGATAAAGAAATCGATAAATGGTTCGAATAAATTGGACTTTTCAAGCGAAAGACGATTTAAAAAGCATAGCAGAGTATATTTCTAGAGATTCAAGGAAATATGCTAAACTGCAAGTATTAAGAATTAAAAATAGGACTGATTTATTAAAATCTCAGACTTACCTTGGAAAAATTGTATCAGAAATTGACAAAGAAAATATTCGTGAATTGATTGAAGGCAGATACAGGGTTATCTATAAGATTGTTTCCGAAAAACAAATTGACATTTTAACTATTCATCATACGGCTCGAGTCTTGACAAGAAGAACTATTAAATAAATACGCAAGGCAACCATGCATAAACTCTCTGGCGGGTTACCTTATGAAAATGACTGTTTTAGTTCTAAATATAAATCGGCATTGCAAGAAAGATTTGTCTTTTGAAGTCCGCCACAAAGCATCTGCTTCCCGAAATATCATACCTTTGCAGCCCACACAATCAACAATATTAAAGGCTTATGTCAAAAATTATGGATCCCATCGGCAGGTTGATGGGCTTACGCTACAAATCGCATCCCTGGCACGGTGTTGAAATCGGACAAGATGCTCCCGAAGTAGTCATGTGTTTTATTGAAATGGTGCCTACTGATACGGTGAAATATGAGGTGGATAAAGTTTCAGGTTATCTGCGCCTCGACCGGCCACAAAAGTATTCCAACGTCGTTCCGGCACTTTATGGTTTTGTGCCTCAAACCTTTTGTGCTACCAGAGTTGCTGAATATTGCAACCAGAAAACCAATCGCACCGATATCACAGGCGACCGCGATCCACTTGATATTTGCGTGCTTACCGAAAAAGACATTACCCACGGTGATATTCTTGTAAAAGCCAGACCTATCGGCGGCTTTCGCATGATCGACGGTAACGAGGCTGATGATAAAATTGTTGCCGTACTCGACAATGATGCCGTATATGGCGGCTATCGCGATATCACGGATTGCCCCGAATTGGTGCTTGATCGTTTAAGACATTATTTTTTAACCTACAAAGACCTTCCGGGAAAAGAAAGCAATGTGGAGGTAACGCACGTTTATGGCATCGAAGAAGCGCATGAGGTCATCAAACGTTCGATGGATGATTATCATCATAAATTCGACAACCTCGATAGTTTCTTGTCTGAGGTATAAGCCGTAATCACTGAAACATCGTTGTTATCAGCGTTTTGATCTTTGGTTGAATTATTCTATTTGAATAGACTCCTTTACGAAAATTAACATCAGTTTTTTTAACTGAATACTCACATAAAATTAGGATTGAATTATTTCGATTAGCAACCGATTGCTTATATTTGCTCTTAATCACCAACACTAACGATTATGAGTTCCCGATCAATCATTAGCTTCGCAATTTCTCTGTTTTTTTGCATCCCACAGCTTTTTGCACAAGATATCCCAACTATTTATTCCAACATAACCTATTTTGGCGATAGTCTGGTATTTATTCATCCAGAGTCAGGCGATACCTATCCGCAAGTTGAAGAAACCCTTAGCCTAACGCTGGAGCAACTGATACAGGCGCCACAAGCCGGCGCAGAAGGAATAAATTTTGATTTTTCCGACAGCCTTTTCAACGGCACACTGTATTACGGATTTATTCCTACCGAAGGCATCAAATACCCTCAGCCTGTTTGGTTCAAACAAGCAGCCAGAGTAAAAAAAGGCCGGGCTCAGGTAGATATTGCTGCACTAAGCGGAAAATACGACATCATTGATTGGGAAACCAATGGATACGGGCTATTGGCCTATCGTTTGGTAAACCAAAATGGACAGCTGATTTACGATGGCAGGATTGCTTTTGAAGCTAAAGACTCCTTTTCGCCGGCGCTCACCATCTGCGAAGGTCCTTTTGTAGTTCAGCCCACAGCTGAAAGTGTTATTATAACTTTCAAAACCAATCAATTAACCGACCCAACAATCAGTGTTGGCAGAGATCAATACCAACAAAAACAGCGCATGGCCAATTTAAGAGGAAGTCGGCAGCATGAAATTCTGATTGATAGATTGCAAGCCGATTCGCTGTACACCTATCAGATTAAACTTGGGGTTCAAACCTACACCTACAGCTTTCGCACAGCGCCAACAAAAGGTAGCCGCAGCAGTTTTCGCTTTGCTTACGCCAGTGATTCGCGCGAAGGCAAAGGCGGAGGCGAACGCAGCCTGTTTGGCACCAATGCCTATATCATGAAAAAAATTGCTGCATTGGCCAATCGTGAAGGCGCTGCTTTTTGGCAATTCACCGGTGATCTGATTACCGGCTATTCAACAAGCGTGGAAGCCACCCAACTTCAATATGCCAACTGGAAACGTGCCATTGAGCCCTTTTGGCATCATATTCCTGTTTATACTGCGATGGGCAATCATGAAGCGATGATGACTGCTTTCGGAGACCTTAAAAATGGTGTTGCTGTGGATAATTTTCCATTCAAAACACAATCGGCCGAACGCTTGTTTGCTGATGAATTCTGCAATCCTGTTAATGGTCCAGTAAGCGAAGATGGCACTTCCTATGATCCTGTGCCCGATCAAATCGATTTTCCTTCCTATCAGGAGAATGTGTATTATTACACCTACGATAATGTGGCCATGATTGTGCTCAATTCCGATTATTGGTATGCCCCTTCCACAGCAGCCATTCCATACAGCAGCGGAAATGCTCATGGATACCTCATGGATAAACAGCTGGAATGGTACAGTAAAACAACAGAAATGCTGGAAAACGACAGCCTTATCGATCATATTTTCGTTAGCTTTCATACGCCGATGTTCCCAAATGGCGGCCATTCGCATGATGATATGTGGTATTCCGGAAATAACGATATCCGCCCGTTTATTGCCGGCAATCCTGTTGCCAATGGAATTATTGAGCGTCGTGACGAAATACTGGATATTATGGTAAATCAAAGCCTTAAGACAAGGGCTGTTTTGTGCGGCGATGAGCACAATTACAGCCGACTGCACATTACTAACGAAATGTTGCGTTATCCAGAAGACTGGGAGTTGCCTCGCTTACAACTTTCAAGGGATTTTTGGCAGATTACAAATGGATCAGCCGGAGCGCCATATTACGGACAGGAAAAATTGCCCTGGAGTGATCATGTAGCTTTTTTCTCACTTCAATATGCTTTGGTGTTTTTTGATATTCAGGGACGCCAAATACAGCTCGAAGTAGTTAATCCTGACACCTACGAAATAATTGAGCGCCTTGTGTTTTATACTCCTGAATAGCTATTGATTGCCACTGAAAAAAAAATCCGCAGCGGGCAAAACCACGCTGCGGATACCAAACCAACACACAACAACGCTACAATGCTGCAGCTTTTATTTTATCGGTTTCCGAAATGCCTTCAAGGATTTCTATCGCCAAACCATCCGACAATCCTGTTTTTACAATGCGTTTCTCAAAAGTTTGGGGCGACACTTCAACTTCAACAAAGGCCGTATCGTTGTCAAACTTCAACAAACCCTCATTAATAGCCAGCACCTGTTCCCTTTTTTCGAGAACAATATCCGCATTGGCGCTGTAGCCCGCGCGGATAAACTGATTGTCCTTCAAATTTACAGCAGCCCTGATTTCAAACTGTATAGCTCCATTTTCTTCAACACCTTTTGGCGCAATATGCTCCAAAACGGCATCAAACTTTTCGTTCTCAATAGCGCCGATGGTCATAATAAGCGCCATTCCTTCCTTAATTTTTCCAACTTCAGATTCGTCCACCATCCCTTCAAAAACCATTTCGCTCATATCGGCAATAGACGCTATTACCGTTCCGCTGTTGAAAGTATTGCTTTCAATTACTGAGTTGCCTTCTTCAACAGGAACATCCAGTACCATGCCTTCTATTGTGGATCGGATAAGCGTATTGGTCACATTCCCCGCTTTTTTGGTAGCTCCTTCGCGAATTAGCTGCAAATTGTCCTCTGCGGTTGCAAGCTCTTCCTGAGCATTGCGGAAAGCAATGTCGACCGTTAAAAAATCAGCTTCAGGAATTACCTCCTGTTCAAAAAGTGATTTATAGCGAATGTGATTTTTACGTGCTTCTTCAAGCTGAATTTTGGCTCTTTTTACGCGCGACTCTGCATTATTCAGACTGATCATATCGGGAATAATTTTCACCCTGGCAATCAGTTGGTCTTTTGTTACAAGATCGCCGGGCTCCACATAAATCTCTTCAATAATCCCCGAAACCTTTGGCGTGATCTCTATCTCCTTGCGGGGAACTACAGCGCCTGTGGCAACAGTTTTCTTTATGATATCTGTAACATAAGCTGTTGAAGTATCAAAACTTACAGGTTTTGCCTGAGACTTTTTATACAAGTAAAACAAGGTGCCGACAAAAACGCTCACTACGATTAAGGCTAATGCTATTTTCAAAAATGTTTTCATGATACAGTTAAATTTATTGTGTGTTATTTTGATTACTATTCATACCTTAAGGCATCAATTGGCTTAATACTCACTGCCCTTCTGGCCGGGATAAGCCCTGCCAGCACGCCCGAAACAACAATAATCAGCAGCGACATAACGGCTACCTGAAAATCGATGACAGGATGCAAAAACATCGTATCCTGAGCTGTGGGTGCCGGCAGATTTTTATCGACCAGTTCCATTAAAAAAACGCCCGCTACAAGGCCGGCATAACCGGCAACAGTTGTAAGTACAACAGATTCTGTTACGATTTGTGCAATTACTTTTGCCGGCGAAGCGCCCAAAGCACGCATGATGCCAATTTCTTTTGTGCGTTCCTTTACAATCACCAGCATAATATTGCTGATGCCAATTACTCCTGCCAGCAATGTACCAATGCCAACCACCCAAATCAGGCCACGGATGCCCGCAAATAAACCCGTCATCTGCCGAAATTCTTTATCCAGGTTAAAGGAGCCTATGGCGCGATTATCGTTTGGTGCCACTTTATGACGTTCTTTGAGCAGCTTGGTAGCTTTTTCTTCGACTATGCTCACCGGCAGATTTCCTTTGGAAGTGAGCGCAAACCACCCTACAATATTTCCATAATTATACGCCTTTTGAAGTGTTGTAAAGGGCAGGTGAATACTTTGTTCTTTATCACCTCCAAAATTCATATTGGCATTTTTAGGCTTAAAAACTCCCACAACCTGAAAATATACCCCATTGATTCGGATGTACTTTCCGAGTGGGTCTTCTTCTTTTTCAAATAAAATCTCATACACCCTTTCACCGATTACTGCTACTTTTCTTGCATTTTCGATGTCGAGCTCATTGATAAAACGTCCGCTGATGATTTCACAGGGATCAATCAAATTCCATTGTGGATAATCGCCATAAATGCTGAACGCTCCTGCGTTTTGCTTATACACCACATTATCGCCTGATCTGCGGCCACCCCCTTCCAAACGTGGCGAAATAATATCGAGTTCCTCAATATTGTCTTTCAACGCCTTGATGTCCTCGTTGCGATAGTAAAAACGCCGGTTGCGCGGAAGACCTTTGTAAGGTTCGGTTGTTGGTCTTGTCCACATAAAAACGCTGTTGGATGCGATATCTTTCATGCCATGCGTAACACCGTTTTGCAAGCCATTGCCCGATCCAAGCATAATCATCAGCATAAAGATGCCCCAAAACACCCCAAAGGCAGTTAAAAGTGTTCTCACTTTATTCTTTGCCAGGCTGCTCCATATCTCTTGCCATCTATCGCGATCAAACATTGTTAGTGCTTTTTAATTGATTTATCAAACTATTCATCTCTAAGTGCTTCGATAGGTTTTATGGAAGCTGCTCGTTGAGCAGGTATAAAACCTGCCAATGCGCCAGCTATGACGAGTAATGCCGTTGCGCCGATTGCAACCGTAATGTTTACTTCGGGTTGCCTGAAAAAGGGCGTATCGATACGGTCCGAAATCAGCTCAAGCAACCCAACACCCAATACCAATCCAATATATCCCGCAAAAGCAGTAATTAAAATGGCTTCCTGCAGAACCAGGCTGACAATACTTCGGGGTGTTGCTCCCAACGCCTTGCGAATACCTATTTCCTTGGTACGGTCTTTAACCACAATCATCATGATATTACTTACACCTACCACGCCGGCAATAATCGTCCCAATACCAATCACCCATACAAAGAGGCTAATACTGGCAAACAATTTACGAAACCGGGTAAATTCTTCCACACTATTCCAGAAAAACAGGGCTCGCTCATCTGTGGGATCAAAACGATGCCGGGCAGCCATTTTTGCTTTCATTTCGTTTTCTATCTCAATAGCTTCCTCAGCAGTAGCATCGCCTACTGTAACAACAATACCATTCACATTACGGCCTCCACCAAATACGCGTTGCGCAGCCGAAAGCGCCACATAAACAACCTGCATATTGTCGTCGCGGCCGTCATCATCATCAAAAACACCCACAACCTTAAAAGGCACACCATTGATATTGACATACTTGCCAACCGATTCTTCGCCATGCTTAAACAGTGCTTCATCAACGAGCTTGCTGATTAATACACATTTACGGCTATAGCGCTGATCATGCTCGTTCAAAAAACGTCCTTTTACCAAAGTTAGCATCTCAACCGTTTGATAATCGGTGTGTATGCCACGGATGCTGTAGGCTCCTGACTCCTTTTTGTAGGAAATAATATTACCGGACCACAAATTATAGCGCCCCGATATTTTGTCAATTCCATCAATGTGCGTTCCTAAAAAATCATAATCTTCATTTTTCATCTGAATCTGGCGACCAGAATTACTGCCTTTATAGGCCTTACTGGTTTGACCATTCCATATCCAGATTGCATTTGTTGCCGAAGACCGAAACTGGCTCTCGGTACCTTTTTGCAGGCCAACGCCGGCTCCCTGAAGAATGATCAGCATAAAAATCCCCCAGGCAACAGAAAAGCCGGTAAGAAAAGTACGCATCTTGTTTTTCTCAATGGTGTTAAATATTTCTTGCCATTTATCCAGGTCAAACATTTCAGCAGGGTTTTAAATTGCAAAAACAGCGTTAGTTTCAATCTTCGTCCGGCCATTTTTATGATCGGTATCAATAAGGCCATCGTGCAACTTGATGATGCGTTGGGTTTTGTGAGCAATATCATTTTCGTGCGTTACAATAATCAATGTTATCCCACTTTGATTAATCTCCTGAAATAAATCCATCACTTCAGATGAGGTAACACTATCCAAGGCTCCTGTTGGTTCGTCGGCTAAAATAACTTTTGGATTTCCGATTAACGACCTGGCAATTGCCAGCCTTTGTTTCTGGCCTCCCGATAATTCATTAGGCAAATGATCAGCCCATGGCAAAAGCCCCACCCGATCGAGGTATTCCATGGCTATCTTATTGCGTTTTCGCCTCGAAACACCTTGGTAATAAAGTGGTAAAGCCACATTTTCGACCGCATTCTTAAAACTAATCAGGTTGAAAGACTGAAAAACAAAGCCCAAAAATTTATTGCGTAAAAGTGCTGCTTTGGTTTCGTTCATGCCTTTAATCAGGTTGCCATCAAGGTAATAGTCTCCCTGATCATGCACATCGAGCAACCCAATAATATTCAGTAGCGTAGATTTCCCGGAGCCGGAAGAGCCCATCACAGCCACCATTTCACCGGCATTTACTTCAAGGTTAATACCTTTAAGCACATGCAGGCTGTTGTTGCCTGTTTGGTAACTCTTGTGTATGTTGTTCAATTTTATCATGACGTTGTTGTTGGTAAGGCACTTGAATTTTAATATGCGTAACATTAATCATAAACAATGCCATGATTTTTTATGTACCTGTTTATCAGATATTTAAAGGGTTTTTTATAGACCCACTTACACCAAAACCTTGAATGTAAAGTGTGCGGGTTCGTGCAAAACTATTCGGAATCGAACAGTTGAACAGCAACAACAAAAAGGAAGAAAACGCTTGTTATCGGGTATTATATCCAGTGCAAAAAGGTAGCCACCAAATAGCCAAGATAATTACCAACAGCGTAACCTATTATACCAACACTCAGCCCTGGAACTATCAATGCCCTGTTGTTTATGGCACCGGCAACAACAGGCACAAATGGCGGACTACAGATGAGCGCAGCCGAAGTAACCATCACTGTATCTGCATCAACTTTAAAAATGATTGCAAGGATCAGGTGTAGCAGTAAAGAGCCGAAAACAACCATCGAAATGTAATAAATTAGCTGGGGTGAGGCCTTTAGCATATCACTAACATTTACCATTGAAGACACGGTAACACTAAAAACAAGAATGAGGTACATGCCTAATTCAAAACTAAAATCCGCCTTTCGCAAAGCGGGCACAGCCGACCCGATCATCCCCAGGGATGTGATCAGTAAAATTACTGTTGCCATCATCATGGATTCCGGAACAAGCTGCCCGATCGCTGCTGCAAAAATTAAGATAAGCAACGAAGCTCCAAAAACTTTAAGCAAGTTTTTGCGATATTTCCTTTTAAGCATTTCGCGATAAGGATTGGTAACATCATCAAGAATTGGCTGCTTGTTTTTGTTTTTATCAAATGATTTTAACACAAAAGAAAAAGCCCGTTGACCAATCAGGAGTAAAAAGAGCAGGTAAAACCCCGAAAGCACCATATCGTAGGTGTGGGTAAGCAGGTATGTATTTTCATCTACATCAAGCATCAGCTTTAATGACGCCAGGTTTGGAGTGCCTCCGGTATAAACACCTACAAGCATGCCCCCAATTTTCCATAAGGAGGTATTGGTATCGCGAAACAGCAGGAAACCAATAATCACCATAACCACTACGCTGATCATTGCCAAAATCATTGATTTGATGCTGCTACCTGCCAGTGATTTCCATTCCTTTAACCTGGAGGTAAACAACAACATCGGAATGGCAAGCGGAATACTCAGACTCATAAACACCTCCTGTAATCCACCGGCATCCTCAGGAACTAAACCCAGATGACCAATCAAAAGTCCCAATACATAAGCAAGAAGTACGGTTCCCAGTTTATCTAAAAAGGGAATTTTTTGTGCTGCATAAATCAAAAGGGCCGGACTTAGCAAATACGTAAGGGCAAGAATATAAAGTTCAAGTTTCATAGGTAATAAATTGGCAAAAATAAACTTTCCGGTCTGTTTTGAACCAAATCTGCCAATAAGCAATTCAAATCACTAATTTTGCGCTGTGGGAAAAAAATCAAAATATTATGTTGTTTGGCGCGGATCAGCGCCCGGAATTTACACAAACTGGGAAGATTGCCAACGACAGGTTAAAGGCTTTGATGGTGCCAGGTTTAAAAGTTTTAAAACACTGGATGAAGCCAAAACTGCACTGGAATTAGGCCCAGAAAAGCTTGAACAAAGCACTGCTATTGAACGAAACCGCAATAAGAGCAATCCACCCAACGGCCAATCAATTGCTGTTGATGCCGCTTGTTCGGGCAATCCCGGGAAAATGGAGTACCGCGGCGTTTTTACTGAAAGCAACACCGAACTTTTTCGAAGCAAAGTTTTTGAAGAAGGCACCAACAATATTGGTGAGTTTTTGGCACTTGTGCACGGACTGGCATGGCAACATAAAAAACGTATTCAGTTTCCAATTTACAGCGACTCTCAAAATGCCATTAATTGGGTTAAAGCAGGTAAGGCAAGGACGAAATTGTTTCGAACAGCCAGAAATGCAGAACTCTTTGAGTTAATCGCACGAGCAGAAAACTGGCTAAAGAACAATGACTTTCGGGTTCCTATTCTAAAATGGGACACAAAAAGCTGGGGTGAAATTCCCGCTGATTTTGGCCGAAAATAATCGATTAACGGCCAAAATCGGCCGTTTTCATGGTGCTTAAATAGATTTCAACATTCTTAGTATTTTTGCAAGCGTTACTTAGTGTTTGTCCCATGATGTCCGATTTCTTCGCGGCCTTCGAACTCAAACATTATGGGCTAAACACGCAATTTAAGGTAAAACACATAGATTTATGAAAAAGACAAGACTCTCGAGCACACTATTCGCATTTGTTTTACTTGTACTCATTGCATCGTGTCAGCAACCTCAGGTTTTTTCGGAAAAGAAAGTTTTTGAAAATCAGATTTGGAATCGATTTGATTTTTTGGAGTACGACTTCCTGATAGAAAATTCGGATATTACCTATGATGTATCGCTGGGTTTTACTCATTTAAACGCTTATTATACAGATCATTTAACAGCAAATATTACTTTTTTTATGCCTGATGGCAGTATGCGGTCGCGCGATTACACTTTTAAGCTAAAGAACGCCCAGCTCGAATGGCTTGGCCTCAACGAAAAGGGAATAATTAACCATCAGCTAAGTGTTATTGAAGGCATAAAATTCCCTGAAAAGGGCAACTATAAAATCAGGATTGAAAGTAAAATGCCAAAATTTAACCTGGAACATATTAAAACGGTTGAACTAATCATAAGCCCTTCAAAATAGGAAAAGAAAAAGCCAGGGCTTGAAGTTTTTGATGGTATTGTTAACAAAATTTTATTTTTGGGGTTAAAAAAAATTGCACTACTTTTGCACCTTTCAGACTACCAACTTATTTTTGACATCAAAACAACCAATTTCAATCGATTATGATTCAACATTTGGTTTTAAAAAGTCCGGTTTTTTCGCCAACAATGAATCAGTTTACTTTATCAAAAAGACACTAACCACATGAAAAAAAGCCTCCGTATTACTTTCAGGATACTGTTTATGGCATTTATTGCTACAGCTGTTCTATCGTCCTGCGTGCCTCAAAAGAAAATGCTTTATATGCAAATGGCCGAACAAACGGAAGTAAAGCCAAGCTATGAAAACGAACGTGCTATCAGTTACCGCATTCAACCCGGAGATAATCTCTACATCAAAGTTGTGAGCCTTGACGAGAAAACTTCGATGATGTTTAATGTTACAGGAACAGGCAACAGTCAGCAATTCACAAATGATGCGTCTGTATATCTCAATAGTTATACCGTAAGCGAACAAGGAACAATAGAATTTCCACTTGCAGGTCAGGTTTATGTTCAAAACTTAAATGTAGAACAGATCAAAGAACGCATTCAGGAAATTCTGGATGAGTACCTCAAAGAAACTGTGCTTATCGTAAAACTGGTTAATTTTAACCTTACCGTTTTGGGCGAAGTAAGACGCCCGGGCCAATACAAAGTTTATCAAAGTGAAATCAATGTTTTTGAAGCCCTGTCTATGTCAGGAGACCTTACGGAATTTGCAAAACGAAGCGATATAAAAATTATCCGACAAACTAAAACAGGCTCAGAAGTAATCACTATCGATATGGAGCGCGCCGACATTCTGAGTTCGGATTATTACTACCTTAAACCCAACGATATTATTTACGTTGAACCGCTAAAAATTAAGCAGTATGGTTTTGCAACCTTCCCTTATGCACTTGTGTTTTCTTCTATTTCGACTGCTCTCCTGCTCATCAATTTCTTCAATTAAAACAGCTAAACCCCGTGGAAAATTTTCAAACCTATCAGCAAGAAGAAACAATTGATCTGAAAGCCCTGTTTTTCAAGTTTACGCGTTTTTGGTATCTTTTTGCCATTTCAATATTTATAGCCTTACTTGTTGCTTTTTTATTCAATAAGTACACCAAGCCTGTTTATGAAGTAAAGACTTCTGTATTGGTAAAGGACGACAAAACAAAAATGGATCCGTCTGCTTTGCTTGGCGGCCTTGGACTGAGTACACAGCAAAATTTGCAAAATGAAATAGGCATATTAATGTCCTATTCACTAAGCGATCGCGTTGTAAAATCATTGGAATTTGAAGTTTCCTATTTTGAAGAAGATGGTTTTGTAAAAAAGGAGCTGTATTTAAATGCTCCTTTTACAGTGGAAGTCGATTTTAGCAAAGATCAGGCCGTGAACTTGCCATACAGTCTGAAAATTAATGACGATGGCACTTACAGTCTGGCTACTGAGGGAGAAAACATCAGCCAATACGATTACACTAAAGGGAAACCACTTGATGGCGCCAAAGAAAAAATAAATTGGTCGGGCAAGTTTAGTTTTGGTGAATGGGTTGATAATGAGCACAACAGATTTCGTATTGTACTCAATGACAAATACGATCCGGAGGTACACAATAAGGCTAATCTAAGTTTTACCTTAAATGATTATCAAAGCTTGCTGCGTACTTTACGTGGTTTTACTATTGAACCCATAAACAGAGAAGCTTCTATTTTGGAAATTTCTCTTAAAGGAAATATCAAGGAAAAATCCGCTGATTTTCTAAACCGTTTGACAAGCTTATACCTTCAACGTGGATTAGACAAGAAAAATCAAATTGCAGAAAATACTATTGAGTTTATTGATCAACAACTTGTTGATATTCAAGACTCTCTTTCTAAAGCAGAGATTGATTTACAGGATTTCCAAACCTCTAATGAATTGATGAATATCGACTTTCAATCGCAGCAAGTGTTTGAATACCTCAAGGAGTTGGAGCAGCAAAAAGCTGAGCTGATGGTGAAATCAAGGTATTATAAAAGCTTACAAAACTACATTCAGATCAATCTGGATGAACTTGACAAGTTGGTTGCTCCCAGCGCTATGGGTATCGAGGATCCGCTGCTCAACCGTTTGGTTCAGGAATTGGTTAACCTATCTGCTGCAAAAGCAGAACAGATGTTGTCGTCAACCGAGAAGCACCCAACGGTTGTGAGCATTGATATGCAAATTGTAAACACCAAGCGAACACTGCTTGAGAACATCAACAATATCGTTCTTAATTCAGATATGGCATTGAAAAACCTGGATAACAGGATAAATACACTTGAAAAAGAACTGAACAAGTTACCACTAACACAACGCTTATTGCTTGGCTACCAGCGTAAGTTTCAGTTAAACGATGCCATCTATACTTTCCTGATGCAAAAACGTGCTGAAGCACAAATTACAAAAGCCAGCAATCTGGCTGACAATGAAATTCTCGACAGCGCAGAGGCAACGCTGAGCAGTCAGGTCTTTCCAAAAAAATCACTGAATTATACCATTGCCCTGCTTTTAGGTTTATTAATTCCAGTTGGTTACATATTAGGCCGCGATTACCTGAATGACAAAATTATTGACCGCAAGGAAATCGAAAAGATTACAAAACTGCCTATCGTCGGACAGGTATTGCATAGCAGTAAAGAAACACAATTAATAGTAGCTGAATCGCCCAAATCATCTGTTTCAGAATCATTCCGATCGGTGCGAACGAATATCGAATACCTGGTACAGGGAAAGGAAAAAAGCATCATCTTAGTCACTGCCGATATGGTTAGTGCCGGAAAAACCTTTATTTCGATCAACCTGGCGAGTATTTATGCCATGTATGGCAAAAAAACTGTGCTGCTTGGATTCGACTTACGTAAACCAAAAATCTATCAAGATTTCGGCTTATCCAACACCACCGGTTTAAGTACCTATTTGATCAACAAGCACAGCCTCGACGAAATCATTCAGCCTTCGGGAAAGATAGATAATTTTGATATAATAATGGCCGGGCCAGTACCACCCAATCCGGCAGAGCTTATTGCTTCAGACAAATGCCGAATCATGTTCGACGAGTTGCGTAAGCGCTATGATTATATCATTATTGATACGCCTCCGATTGGCTTGGTTACAGATGCCTTTCTGTTGATGAAGCACACAGACGTCAACTTGTTTGTTGTCCGCCAGAATTACACCCACAAAAAAATATTTGAATCTATTATCAAGGATATTGAAGATCGCAATATTTCGATGAATATTCTTGTAAACGATATAAAAATGGGAGGAGGCTATGGCTATGGTTACGGTTATGGCTATGGCTACGGTTATGGTTATGGTTACGGCTATGGATATGGTTACGGCTACTACAGCGATGAAGGCAAAGATCAAAAACCCGGCTTTTTTAAACGCCTTCTAAATAAGATTTAGTCCTGTGATACAGGAAGTATCAAACGGAAAAAAGGATCCTAATCCTCCAAAATTTTGGTACGCCATTTATGTGCGTTCTAAAACAGAAAAAAAGGTACAACTGGAATTTGATTTTCTGGGGATAGAAAGCTATTTACCGCTGGTAACAAGGTTAAAACAGTGGAGCGACAGAAAGAAAAAAATTGAAGAACCACTTTTCAGGTCTTATATTTTCGTTCACATTCAGGAGTCACAGTTTTTTACAGTAAGAAATGTGCCTGGGGTTATGAAATACATAAGCTTTGAAGGAAAGCCTGCAGTTATTCCAGATGAACAAATAAAAGCCATACATTACTACCTGAATGAGCAGGATGATCATGAAGAAATGGATGCTGATAAGCTAATTGAAGGTCAGCTTGTAAGAATAAAACATGGCCAGATGGCCGGTTTAATTGGCAGAATGATCCATTACAAAAACCGCTATCGGCTGTTGATTCAAATTGAGGCAATAGGACAAATAATTTCACTGAATATTCCGCGTTCTAAGGTAGAGGCTATAAGACAGGAATAAGTCAATTGTCCAAAAAGTAAAACCTTAGCACTTTAGAAAGACTTGTTTATGAAAACTTTAAATAACATACCGGTATTGGTCACAGGAGGAGCAGGATTTATTGGCTCAAACCTGATTGAAGCTTTGCTCCATGAAGGGGCAGATGTGCTATGCATGGATAATTTTGCTACCGGTCATCACAAAAACATCGAATCTTTTCTAAAAAACCCACATTTTGAGCTGTTTGAAGCCGACATCCGTAATCCTGAAAGTTGCCTGAAAGCCTGCAAAAATCGACAAATAGTCTTTCATCAGGCTGCGCTGGGATCTGTTCCCCGTTCCATTAAAGATCCTGCCACCAGCAATGAAGTTAATATATCGGGTTTCCTTCATATGCTCATCGCCGCACGAGAATCAGGCGTAAAAAGATTTATTTATGCTGCCAGCTCGAGTACTTATGGCGACTCCGAGAGTTTGCCAAAAGTAGAGGACAAAATCGGGAAACCCCTTTCTCCTTATGCTATCACTAAGTATGTAAATGAGCTTTATGCCGATGTATTTGCCCGCACTTATGGCTTTGAATCTATTGGCCTGCGCTATTTTAATGTGTTTGGCCGACGACAAGATCCGCAAGGGGCTTATGCAGCAGTTATCCCCAAATGGGTGATGCAGCTCATGAAACACGAACCAATCGTAATCAATGGTAAAGGTGAATACAGTCGCGATTTCACCTATATCGACAATGTTGTTCAAGCCAATCTGAAAGCTGCGCTAACAGAGAATTTAACCGCTGTAAACCAGGTGTATAATGTAGCTTATGGTGACCGCACTACGCTGAACGACTTATCGCATTGGCTACGCGAAATACTGGCAACCTATGATCCTGCAATTGCAAGCGTAAGCATCGACCATGGCCCATATAGACAAGGAGATATTCCACATTCCTTAGCTTCTATTGAAAAAGCCCGGACGAAAATCGGTTACGACCCGCAATATAACCTCAAACAGGGACTCGTTGAAGCCTGCAAATGGTATTGGGAAAATCTTAAGTAAGAAGCTAAAACAGCTTTCTGAACCCATCGAAAAAGACTTAAAATCGCATATTTAGATCTATAAGGTTTGTTATAGCCAACAGTTGTTTATTTTAGAAGTTTCCTTTCACCAAAATAAAGCCAGACGTTGGTTTTTGTATAATCACTGCATTGTCAGTATCGCCAATACCGATCAGCAGGCATTTTTTCAATCATTTCAAACCAAGTTATTCCGTTTTAAAATTGCACTATAATTCTTTAGATGATTAAGATATAGCAGGATTTTCTTCCAACAACAATATCCTCTTATTGGGTCGTTTGAAATGCCAGAAATATTTGCATTTATGGCTGATTTGCACTACTTTTGCATGTTAGAAAAGAAAGAAACTAATATTATGGAAACGCCCACTCAAAACCAACCCATCCCGTCGCCAAATGCAACGCGTTGGCTTTATATTTTACTTGCAATTTTTGCTGTAATGATTATCGGACTTTCGATATGGTTAATTTCTACGAAGTCGAACTTACGGGTGTTGCAGGAGGAAAAAGAACAACAAAAAATATCTCTTCAACGAGAAGTTGACAGCCTGATATTTGAGCACAATCAAACTAAAATAGCCTATGGAGAGCTTGCAGATTCCTTAACTGCAAAAGACAGTCTTATTCAGGCTAATGCTATTGAAATAAAGCAATTGCTAAACACCAAATGGGAATATTATAAAATAAAGAAAAAGCTGGAGCGTCTTCAAGTAATTTCACAAGGCTATGTAAGGCAGATGGATTCTCTTTATACCGTAAACAGAGAGCTAACCGAGGAAAACGAACGTATCCGCGAAGAGTTTAATCTGGAACGCAAACGAAACGTGCAATTGAGCAAAGTAAAAGAAGAACTTACAGATGTTGTTGAAATGGCTGCAGAACTTCGAACATTCAATGTGTCGGCTCAGGGTGTGCGCCAGCGCGGGAGTAGCCGTGAGGTTGAAACGGACAAGATCAGACGCGTTGAACGTGTCAAAATCTGTTTCACAATAGCAGAGAACAAGGTTGTTCCGGCTGGTCAAAAGACAATTTACATCCGTATTGCAGCACCTGATAATCAAATCCTGGCAAAAGGCCGGGGCGATGAGTATTCCTTTATGCATCAAGGCGAAAGGCTGCAGTACTCAATTATGGAAACTGTTGATTACCAAAATCAAAATGAAGCCCTTTGCGTTTACTGGGACAAACGAGAAACACAGGAACTTACTGAAGGCATGTACTCCGTGGATATTTATGAAGGTGAAACACTGATTGGTCAGGCTAATTTCAACCTGCGCTAAGTCTTTTTAAGATAAGTTATTCGAGCACGGTTTTGAGTACTTCATGCGACTTCAATCCCTGAAATCCAGGTATGTGTAGTTTGTAATAGTTTATTAGTTCCTGCAACAAACCTCTGCGATCAGCATTGCTCCATGCCAGGTTAGAAAGTGTATCCAGGGCTGTTCCTGAAAGTTGAAACAGCTTTGCACTCAGCTTTTTGTCGAGATAATAAGGGTGTTCAGGCATATTATTTTTAAATATTCCTGCCATCAGGTCGAAATAATAATCAGGTTGAAAGGTGCTGTTTTTTGGATAAAAGCCCAAATACCGACTCAGTTCAATCATCAAATAGAGGGGAAAGTCGCTATAAGCAGTCGGCCTAAGATCCAGCCATAATAGAGAATTATAGAGAAAGCGAAACAAAGTAACATTGGGCTCTTCTTCCTGAATAGTCCGGCTTAGCAGCTCGCTCATAAACATCACAATGGCATTTTTTTCAACAAGCTGATGTAATTGGTGAAAATGATAATTCACACTTACCTCTTTCATAAAGTGCAGTTCCTTTCCGCTTTTGGAAGTCTGCACAAACTCAATGATACTCATTGGAAGAAAAATAGCCGGACGAAACTTAGAGTGCTTTTGGTAAGCACCCTTGATCAGATAAGACCGAACCCCAAACTCCTCGGTAAAAATTTTTACAATCAGGCTTGTATCACTAAACCGGATATGCTGCAAAACGATGCCTCTGCTTTTTTCAGGCGTCATATCAGCGCATCATCATGATCTTGGTCACCATGGTTTCCATGCCCAAATCGTCGCTCACAAACACCAGATAAATGCCGGGTTCAACTTCCACGCCATTGAGGGTTTTTCCATCCCAAATGGCCTGACCACCTTCGGCACGCGTTTGGTAAACAAGGCTTCCATTAACGGTAGTTATTTTTACCAATGCGTTGCTAACCAATCCTTTAATGGCAACAGGGCCACCATATTCCGGTCTAACCGGGTTTGGATAAACAAAGACATCAGAATAAATAGGTCCGCCAGGGGTAGCACTACCTTTATAGGAAATAATTCCATTATTGGTGCCAAAAAACACTTCTCCATTATCCGTTAAACCAATACTATTAACTGTGTTTGAAAGCAAAGGGCTATTATCTGTATTGAAATATTGTAACTGTTCGAGCCCATCATTTGACATGAGGAAAACACCATTTTCTGTTCCAAACCATTTATTATTGGCTCCATCAACCGCAATGGCTAAAATTTTCTCGCTTCCCAGCAAATAATCCGCCTGACCTGTTCCATCAATTCGGGGAACCAAAATCCGCTGGGCATCATAATTTTGTCCCTGAATAAAAATCCTTTCAGTATTGTAAAAAATTGCCGGTCCGGCATCTGTTCCAACCCAAACAGCACCCTCCAAATCAACAGCCATCGATAGCACTTGATTTCCGGGAATAGCACCATTTCCGGCAGAAGAACTCAAAACCTGATTCTTGTCGTCAGTAGGATTATCAAAAGTGTTGTTGTCGTTGAAAACCATAAGCATTCCTTCCTGACGCCGAATAATCCACTTATAATTATTTTTATCCACAATCATATTGGCAATATCAATTCCACTTGCCGAGGATCCCAGGTTAAAAGATCGCCATTCGCCCGCAGGTGTTTTCATCGACAACAGATGAGGAGCTCCTGTATTAGCTACCCACAGATTATTGTAGCTGTCGAAATCGAGCCCGCTGATGTTAACAAGATTTTGATCAGCTACCCAGGGTTGAAGACTGCTATTCTCAACCGAATAAACAGCTGACAAGCTGTTGTCGGTAAATTCCATTACGCCCTCCTGCCAACTGCCGATAAAGGCTTTGTTTGAAACTGTTGGGTCAATAGCCACACTTACAAAATCGGAAATGGAATCGAAAGCATCGGTGTTGTCTCTGTTGTGGGTTGTCCATTGGCTGCCATCGTAAGCAAACACGCCATCAACCATATAGAGTTTAGCCCAGTTATTAGCTCGACCTCCTGAAGCCACCCAAACCTGATCTCCACTGGCTTTGAGCTCATAAACATTTGTGGTTCCCGGTCCATTAGGTTTAATGGTTTCGCCATCAAATCCATTGGTGGTTTTTATCAGTCCACGCGAGCGATCGCCAATCCAATACGTGCCATCGTCATCAGCTGCAATGGCTTGCGGTTCTATTCCAAGCTCACCAGGGCTGTAAATGCTGCTTTTTAACGCATAGTTTGTGTTATAAATACTGACATTGTAATTGTTACAGACTAAAAGCTCATCGCCGGAAGCTTTGAGCATGGCACGCCGCGAATTGTTTTCGCGCTCAAAATAATCCCAGTTATTTCCATCGAATATAAAGAGTGTGTCGCCATTAAAAACATTCCGGGTATAATTCAGAAGTATTTTTCCGGAAAATGCTTCGATATGATTGTAGCGCAAATCAGGATGCACCAGTCTGTCGTCCTTCGTCCAGGCATTATAATCTGCCAGATTAGGGCTATCGATTGAAGCGTAATAAACCCCCGATTCTGTTGCTGCAAATAATTTACCATCGAAATGTGCTAAGTCATATACGTTAATATAACTTCCTTCATTACCAATAAGATAAGTATCGAAAACCTCTTCACGCTCGATATCGAGTACAACTATTCCGAAACCACAGGACAGGTAGGCATATTTGTCGATAAACAAAACATCATTAATCGTCTTATTTCCAATGAGTTCTTTGTCCTTAATATCGCTGATATTGCTAATTCCATCTGCATGAATCAGATCAACATTGGTATTGGCATAAGCAACAAGCACAACATCATAATCAGCATTATAATTTATGGCAGAAATACCAATATCACTTAACCCATTGACTTTATTTAACAGGCTCAGGCTGTTGTCTTCTTGGTCATAAATGAATAAATCGTAGGGAGTTGCCGCATAAGTCTGTGAACCGCGCACCTCGACATCAATTACCTTTTGATAAGGTAAATGGGTTCTCCACTCCCCTATTCCTATTCCCTGCGGAAAAAGGTTAATAGCCATGAAGAAGGAAATCACTGATAATATTAGAATCCTGAAAGTTCGCATAGCATTTTATTTGAAAGTAATACAGGCATATATCTTGCCTTAAATTAAACTAAGAAAGCCGCTAATTATTGTGATCAAATCCCTGTAAATTACAGTTTGGCCTGATTTGCTCACTTTTTCTAAAACAAACTAACACTAAATACCATCGCTAAGTTTAACATGCTGATCTTGCGCTCGTCAAAACGCAAACCGTTTGCTGTTGTAAACGTAAAAACCGGATTCCCGTGCAACCATTCAGCAGAAAATCCCAGCTGATAGCATGTGTTGAAATGATACATCAAGGCAGTGGAAACTCCCCAAACAAAATTGTAATCACGTGCCGAGGTAATTTCGTAGTAGTTCGGACCCGTCATAAAATATTGCGGTTTGTAAAGCTGATAAGGCGTGGCCGACTGCATAAGCCCGGCTGCAACACTATTGTTGATGCTTATTTTGTCACGCAACAAAATCGTATAAACCGGTCCCGCCAAGAGCATCCTGTTTTTGAAAGCTTCACTTCTGATATAAACATCTTCCAGAAATGGATCCTGCTGCACTTTTTTATATCCCAACTCTCCAATATCAATCGCATGCCATGTTGCTGCCGCCTGCAGATTTATTGACCAGGTAGTATTCAAATGCCACTGCAAACTTCCTCCTCCCGAAAAACCAGCTGTGGCAAAACTTCCCTTATCAAGGTTTTTTGCGGCAAAATCACCTAAAGGAATACTCAGAGCAGGTTGAAGTCTAAGCGTTAATTTTTGGGCAGTTAAAATACCCGGGGAAATTAAAAAACCAAGTACCAGCATTAAGCACAACCTATTTATTTTAAACAAGCACATATTCTAAAAGCATTTAACATGCGAAGATGCTAAAAATTCAGGCTTTAATTACTTTTGTGCAATAAAATATGCTATTCAATATGATCAATACAAAGCAACTCTTAACTGTTTTCATTGGCTTAGGCTTATTTATTAATATCGGTTTTGGCCAGCAAAATGGCAGCCTGATACACGACGGACAGACGCGCAGCTATATTTTCTATACGCCCGATCAATCAGCAGCCCCCTGGCCATTAGTCATAGCTTTGCATGGTTATACGCAAACAGCAGAAGCAATCATGAATTACAGCGCGTTTAACGAACTGGCCGAGGAAGAAAATTTTCTGGTGGTATATCCCCAAGGCCTTGGCAACAGTTGGAATGTTGATTTTAGCGGAGGATCTGTTGCCGATGATGTTGGATTCATCAGCACTTTAATTGACAATCTCAGCACTGATTATCCTGTTGATGAGAACCGTATTTATGCTACCGGTTTTTCCAATGGTGGTTTTATGAGCTATAGGCTGGCCTATGAACTGCCTGAAAAAATCGCCGCCATTGCTCCTGTAGCAGGCACTATTTCCTCAGAAGCTTATGCAAGTTGGGAGGCAGAAACCGGAAAACCCATTCTACATATTCACGGCACCAGCGATTTTGTAGTCCCTTATAACGGGTTTAATGGCATTGAGTCAGTTGAAACCTTATTAACCTACTGGCTTAGCAAAAACAACTGCAACTCAACACCAGAAATAACCTACTTGCCTGATATTGTGCAGGAAGGATCAACAGTGGAACAGCATGACTGGAATGTTTGCAACCCGGGAAAAGCGATACGATTACTTAAGGTAATAAATGGTGGCCATACATGGCCCGGCTCTTCCGGTTCAGGAATTGGCATAGTGAATCAGGATATAAAAGCCTCAGAAAAAATTTGGGAATTTGTAAAACAGTTTTCGTTAGACAATTGGGTAAATACTCCTGAAAACATCACGCAAAACCTGTCTATTTTTCCGAATCCATTTACCGGAAATGAAATTTACCTTGAACATTTACCAGAAAACACGCAATTAATTACCATTTATAATCTTTTCGGTGAACTAATTTATCAAAAATCTGTTCATCAAATGAGCAGTACAATTCATCTAATTTTACCACAAAGTAAGCCTGGAATCTACCTGCTAAAAAACAATACAAGCTCAGGATCAAATGTTTATAAAATTTTTAAACTTTAATTCTAATCGTTAAAAAAGGGTCAGAATAAGAATTTTTAAAAAAATTAATTGATCAAAATGCAAGATATTATTGTTTTATATCATTCATAATATTATTTTTGGTCAGCTAAATATTAAATAAAAGTGTTTTTTAGGATAAATTCATATTAATTCCGGCTGCTCCTTTAGCACATAAAAAATGGCTTTTCAAGTATAATTACTCCAAATGTTAAAAAGAAGAACAGACACCTGTATAAGTTGCGAAACCTGTAACGAACGATCACCGCTTTTCAGTTTGCTGAGTAGCGAGGAGTTGAGGATAATGAACACAAACCGTTTCGAGGTTGTTTTCAATACCGGCGAAAATATCGTAAAACAAGGCACCTCATCTACTCATATGATTATGATTACCAACGGTATGGCCAAGATGTATCTGGAAGGCTTCGACAAAAAAAACCTCATGCTTGAAATCATCACTCCCTGGAAATTGTTTGGAGGGCCGGGTCTTTTCACTGATTATCGTTACCATTACAGCGTTTCTGCTATTACTGAAACATCAGCTTGTTTTATTTCAATAGACAACGTAAGAAAGGTGCTTCGCCTGAATCCTGATTTCGCAGAAGCTTTGCTTAAGCATTGCAGCCAAAACGGAGTAAGCAATTTTCAGCGTTTGATAAGTCTGACCCAAAAGCAGATGCATGGTCGTCTGGCAGATGTACTGCTTTATTTATCAGAAAAAATTTACCATTCCGAGCATTTCAACCTGAATATTACCCGGCAGGAGATTGGGGAAATGTCGAATATGACAAAAGAAAGTGCCACCCGCATTCTGAAAGAATTCGAACTGGCAGGAATTATAAAGCTGGACACCAAGGAAATAAATTTGCTTGACGTGCCAAAACTCAAACAGCTCTCACTGCATGGATAGCTAATCCTTTGCTTCCTATTTTATTCTTGACAATGAATCCAGTAATGCAAGCTGATTAAGACATCTGTAGAGGTTCTGATGTGCTGTTTGCGTCGGATAATACACATCACCATTCAGGTAATCCGTTAGAAAACGCATCGCCTGCATATGAATCATTTTTTGCCCGGAAAATTTGAAATTATCAATTTCAACTTGTGTTAAACCTTTGGACATCTCGCTCATATAGGCTTGCTTGATTGCCTCATACACATCCTTTCTGAGATAAACCTTCGAAATATCACTTTCATTTTCAGAAACGCTGGCGGCCATACTGCGTATCATATCACCAATATCTGACAAAACTGTTGCCGGCATAATGGTGTCCAAGTCAAGGAGAACAGCCTGCTTATTTAGGCCATTTGGAAACAAAACATTACTCATTTTCGCATCCATATGCTGTATTCTCTTTGGCAAGTGTTTTTCTAAACGAGCCGCCTGCTCCACAATCCAAGCAGCAGCTTTTAGCTGACATAATGCATCTTCAGCATAAGCCAGTCGTTCGCTTTTTGCCCTTTTTTCGGCCAATAACAATTGTTTCCAGCGCAAATTTGCGTCATGAAAGCCGGGCAAAACTTCAACAAAGCGATTGGTATCTGCACCTGACATAAATTTGGTAAACTTTGCAAAAGATGCTGCTGCCTCAAAAGCCTGCTCTGGCTTTTCGACTGTTTCGTAAACTCGACCTTCCAAAAAAGGTGTCAAACGCCAATATTGCATCTTTTTTTCAGCGGCCTCCACTTGTATTATAAGCTCTCCGCTTAACCCCGGAATGGGACGTAAAAAATAATATGTTGGTGCAATACGGGTTAAATAATCTGCTGAATAAATCCAATTATTCATCAACTGTAAAGGCGACCGAAAAACCATTGTATTGATCTGTTGCAGCACAAAACTGCCTTTGTCATCAGCTGTCGAAACAGCCTGTAGCAAAAAAGTGGCGCTACCATAATTTTTGTGGATAAATGCCAAGTCTTACCAGGCGGTTGATTTGCTCTTGCACGTGCAGCAAATCTTCGTTATAGGTTAGCCCAAACCAAACTGCATCGGTTTTAAGTATTTGTACTTGCGCCGTTCCTTTTTGAATAATTTGACGAATAGCTGAAGGCAGAAAAAACTCCTGATTAACAGCAGGATTACGTTCGAGAAAAACAATAAATTCTTGCTTTACTTTTTCAAAAACATCCGGCGTAAAAGCCCAGCAATTCATTGAAACATGGCTTTCTGAAGGAATCGGTTTAGCTGTGCTTACAGCACATATTTTTTGTTCATCCAATTGTAAATCTTCATATTCCGTCAATGTTTTAAGATTTCCATTTCGATCAGCAACACAAATGGCTCTTGAATATACTTTACCAGGAAGTAGCGTTTTGCCAAGCAAATACGACACCATTGCGTATCGATTTCTAAGGGTGTTATTTTGCAAAAAATCAAAGGCTTTCAGCAGGGTCTCATAGCCATAAAAATCATCGGCATTGATCAGCACAAAAGCCGAATCCACAGCGGATTCCACTGTTAAAAGCGCATGCCCAGTTCCCCAGGGTTTGTATCTTTTTGGTATGTTATTCGTGGACACATACTCATTTACCAGCAGTTTTTGTCTAACAAATTCCACTTCCACCTTATCCTTTGCCCAGGCAAGATGGTTCATTATGTCAGCCTCAACTTGTTCGTTTACAATTAATACAATTTTTTTAAACCCAATTCTAATCGCATCAAAAGCCATATAATCCATCAAACATGCACCATTGGCATCCACAGCAGTTAGCTGTTTTACTGCACCAAAACGGCTTGCTTTTCCGGCTGCCATTATTACCAGCGACACGTGTTTTGGTTCAATAGCGGTCATCACGGGCAAACAAATCAGGTTTTGTTCTCCATTTTCCTTCCGTAAAATCAGGAAACTGCTGCACAGCTCCTCCAGCAGCGACTGATTGCTCAGAAAGTGGCGTTATCACACTCCATGCTGCAGCATCGTAAACATCAATCGGAACAGGCTCGTTGGCTTTTATGGCTTCAATAAAGGCATTAACCACAAAAAAATCCATGCCCCCATGACCAGCACCAGCAGCTTCGTTTTCGAAACGCTTCCAGAGTGGATGATCATAGCGTTCGAGCCATGCTTGCGCCTCTTCCCAACGATGGGGTGCCGTTTCGCCTTCGATATAAAGCGATTTATTGATGTCCATCCAGAGCCCGCGTGTGCCTTGCACCCTAAAGCCTAATGAATAGGGTCGTGGCAGATTGGTGTCGTGTTGTAATAGCACGGTTTCTCCATTGGCTGTGCTAAGTGTTGTTGTAACCACATCGCCTAATTTGAACTCCACTTTAGCATTAGGGTGATCGGGTCCGGCTTCTTTAACAATATACTCATGCAAGCCTCGCGCCTTAGAGGCCATACTCGTAAGAGAAGTAAAGCGATTGCCGCTGTAAATATTTAACATCTTGGAAATTGGCCCTATTCCATGGGTAGGATACAAATCCCCATTGCGCTCAACCGAATGTTGTGTGCGCCATCTGGCTTCCGAAAAAGCCTCGGAGCCAAATAAAACGCCTCCGCCATAAGGCTGTTCCCCATTATTAAACTTCACCTCACGCAAATCATGCTGATAACCCGCCTGCATATGTATCAGCTCGCCAAATAATCCCTGCCTAATCATATTTAAAACTGCCATGATATCGCGGCGATAACACACATTTTCAAGCATCATATACTGCAATCCCGTTTCGGTGGTTTTTCGCACTATATCCCAATGTTCCTGCACTGTTTTAGCCATAATAACCTCACATCCAACATGTTTTCCAGCATCAAGGGCATCCATTGACATGGGATAATGCCAGTTCCAGGGCGTTGCTATTATTATTGCATCCAAATCTGATCTTGAAAGCAGTTCGCGATAAGCATAAGGGTCACCGCTATACACCTCCGGTTGAGGCCTTGCGGCATTTTCAAATAGCTTGTGTGTCATTGCCAGCATGCGCTCATCAATGTCGCAAACGGCAGGGATCAGCGTGTCATTACGTTGTAAACAAAGGCGAAGTAACTCCTGGCCACGCAAACCGGTACCAATAAAACCAAGTCGTAATTTGCTGTTGTTGTTACCAAAAACAAGTTTTGAAGGCAATATACTAAATGCCGTTCCGGCAAGCACACTCATTTTGATAAATTCAGCTCTGCTCAGATTTTTCATTAAATCGTATTTTTCAGTAAGACAAATTTAGGTTTTTAATAAGACAAAAGAAACAGTGATTTTGTCGCCTGCAGTTGGGTATAACCCACAAAAAAACATAAGCAGATTTTTTCGGCAGAAGCCTTATCTTTGCCATGCGAAATATCGCACAGGTTTAACCTATAACAATAACTATATGAATGCGTTAACTCAGCTCAGACAATACACAAAAGTTGTTGCCGATACCGGTGATTTCGAAAGCATGCGTCAATTCAAGCCCATTGATGCCACCACCAATCCCTCTCTGATCTACGCTTCGGCTAATGACCCACAGTATGCACCTTTGATGGAAGAAGCCATCAATTTTGCCAAAAATTTATCAGTAGATCATGACGATAAATTGAGCTTGTGTTTAGATAAACTTGCTGTGAATTTCGGGCTTGAAATTTTAAAAATCGTTCCCGGCAGAGTTTCTACCGAAGTTGATGCCCGTTTATCGTTCGACAGCCAAGCAACTATCAGCAAAGCACGACAACTTATAGCACTTTATGAATCAGCTGGTGTAAGCCGTGAACGCATTTTGATTAAAATCGCAGCTACCTGGGAAGGTATTCGTGCAGCAGAAATCCTTGAAAAAGATGGCATACATTGCAACCTCACCTTGCTTTTTAGTAAAGTTCAGGCTATTGCCTGCGCCGAAGCCGGAGTGCAGCTAATTTCGCCTTTTGTAGGACGTATTCTCGATTGGCATAAAGCCAATCGGAAAGTTGATCACATTGCTCCTGCAGAAGATCCCGGTGTTCTCTCAGTGACAGAAATCTATAACTACTACAAAAAATTTGGCTACACAACTGAAGTCATGGGAGCCAGCTTTCGTAATACAGGCGAAATTATAGAATTGGCTGGCTGCGACCTGCTTACAATTTCACCAAATCTATTATCCGAGCTGGAAAATATGCAGCTTACTATAAAACCGAAACTCAATAAGGATAATGCCTACGCTTCTGCTGAAGAAAAAATAAGCCCTGACGAGCAACAATTCCGGTGGCTTATGAACGAAGATGCCATGGCCACGGAAAAGCTTGCTGAAGGTATCCGAAAATTTTCTGCTGACCTGATCAAGCTGGAACAATTGGTGGCGGATCAACTTTAATATGCCATTATTTTAAGGCCATCAATCAACTTGTTCCGACATACTGCTATCAGATAAAAACCCTCTTGAACTCTGACAATTTGCCTTTAACAGGGTTTGCTGAAACCTCCCCGAATTCTCCTCATGCAACGCTTTACCATAAGCGTAGTATTGATCAAAAGCTAAGCTTATTGACAAATTCTAAATAGTACGATATCTTTTTGAAAGCCATATCTTTGCATTTTACTAATAAAAACTTCTATGGCCGTACAATCTGAAATACTTCCTGTAAATCGCAAAGCCCTGAAGATCAACTTAGACAGTTCGGTTTATGGTAGTTTTGCTGAAATTGGCGGGGGACAAGAAACCGCCAGGAATTTTTTTCAGGCTGGTGGTGCTTCGGGCACTATCGCAAAAACTATTTCTGCTTACGACAAAAGTTATAGCGATGCGGTTTACTGCAAAGAAAAATCATCGAAACGCTATGTTTCGCGCGAAAGATTAGAGCTGATGCTCGATGCTGAATACAACGAACTTACTGGTCTTTTGGAAAACAAAGACCATGCTGCAAGAAGGTTTTTTACGTTTGCCGACACTGTTTCCACACTTAATTATTATAAAGACAATATCAGCCATGGCTGGATGGGTGTGCGGTTTCAGCTTACTGAAAATGGAGCCTTTAATCAGGTGATTCTGCATGTTCGTCTGCTCGAAAACGACAATGTTTTACAACAAAACACCCTTGGAATATTGGGCGTAAACCTGATTTATGCCTGTTATTATTTTTGGGACAGACCAAACGCTTTTCTGCAATCGCTTCTCGATAATCTTTCACGCGACAGGCTTGCAATTACAATGATTCACATGAGCGGCCCTGAGTTATCCTATGTTGACAACAGATTGCTTGGCGTACAACTGGTAAAAAACGACATGGCCAAGGCCATCATGTTCGATCGCTATGGACACGTGCAGGAGCCAGATGATATGCTCTACAAGAAAAACGTACTCATTTTTAGAGGAAGCTTTAGGCCAGTGACTTATGTAACCACCGACATGCTCAAAACCAGCTTCGGTTTGTTTAAAAAAGACGAAGATTACGATAAAACGAATACGCTGCCCATTTGCGAAATTACTATCAACAACCTGTTTGATAAAGATGAATTCGACGAACGCGACTTTTTGGATCGGGTAGATTTACTCAATGAAATGGGTCAAAATGTAATGGTGAGCAATTTCAGAGAGTTTTATAAGCTTGTTGGCTTTATGTCGCAATTCCGGATTATTAAAATGCGGCTAATAATCGGCTTAGACACCTTTGAAAAAGTGATGGACGAATCCTTTTATTCCAACCTCAAAGGGGGCATTCTAGAAGCATTGGGCAAGCTTTTTCCCGAAAACGTGAAAGTTTATCTTTACCCTATCCTGGACGAAAAAACAGGAAAACAAATTAACAGCAAGGCCTTGGTTTTCGATAAAAAGGTTCGCTATCTTTATGAACATTTGATCGAGAATAGAAAAATACTGGATATTCCGGAAGCCAAAACCAAGTTTTTAACAATCAAATCGCATGAAGTGCTCGAACAGCTACGCCGAAATGACCCTTCGTGGGAAGCCAAGGTGCCTGTTTTTATTGTCGAGCGTATTAAAGATCGCAAACTTTTTGGATTTTCTGATGATAAATAAATTGTATAACCTCAAACCAAAAATTTATGTTTAAAACGAATGAGTATTTCGATGGAAAAGTAAAATCCATCGCTTATGAAACCAATGAAGGCCCCGCAACAGTAGGTGTAATGAAAGCCGGAGAATATGAGTTTGGCACTTCATCAGTAGAGTATATGACTGTGGTGAGTGGTGCTATGAAAGTAATGCTTCCAGGCGAAAGTAGTTTCAAAAACTATATTGCTGGCGATACTTTCGTGGTTGAAAAAAACAAAAAATTTACGGTGCAAATGGATGTGGATACAGCCTATTTATGTTTGTATCGCTAAACTCCTTGCTTTGATAAAGAGAAGGCCTGTTGTACAAGATACTGCGGGCCTTCTTTGTGTAAGATACTTTCGAAAAGTATCAGCTCATCAACCCTGGTTTGGATATAGGTTTTCTGTGGAATATTTCCTATAACTTGCTGAAAATGTTGCTTGTCTGTTAATTTTTTAATTCTTCCCAAGGTGAGATGAGGCACAAAATTCTGGCGATCGCGTATAAATCCAAGCGTATCCATTGCATCAAGCAGGTTGTTGGCAAGTGAATGGAGTTGCGGGGAAATTTTGTCCGGACCAAGCCAAAGCACCCGAGGCTCATACCGACTTCCGAAAATACCGGTTTTGTCAAATTGTAAAGCAAGGGGTTCAAACCCACTGATACACTCCCGCACAGCATCATTAATGACAGGAATTTGTGCTTCGGCAACAGATCCCAAAAACTTAAGTGTGAGGTGCATATTTGCAGGCTTAACCCAGTTAATGCGCTCATTACTCAGTTCGGTTTTGAGCATTTCCAGCAGGTTAAGCAAAACCGGTTCGGGTGACACATGAATCGCGATAAACAACCTTTTCATGATCAGGATTAAAATTAAAAAAGATGACCTCTTGCGAAAGCCATCTTTAGTGGAGAATAACGGAATCGAACCGATGACCTTTTGACTGCCAGTCAAACGCTCTAGCCAACTGAGCTAATTCCCCATCACGGCTGCAAAAATAATATTTTTAAGCTTAAGATTGCAAATTATTATAAAAATAATCCCCTAAATTTGCCTAAAACCTACAATAATGGTATTCCAAAATCCCTTTGAAGAAAATCAACTTTTTGGCATTCTCCCTAAAGTTAAACTGTTTTTGATGCTGCTTTCAATCCCTGTCGTATCGGTTACTGCCCAGAAGCAACAAGATTCAGGGCCAGCACAATATGTCAATCCCTTTATTGGCACACAGCGCATGGGACATACTTTTCCGGGAGCAACAGTACCTTTTGGAATGGTACAGTTAAGCCCGGACACCGACACTGTTGCTTACGAAAAAGACGGTAAATACAATCCAGATGTGTACGCCTACTGTGCCGGTTATCAATATGATGACCCTAATATCGTGGGGTTCAGTCACACGCACTTTAGCGGAACCGGCCATTCCGACCTGGGCGATCTGCTGCTAATGCCTGTTACCGGAAAGTTAAAATTGAATCCGGGAACTGCAGCACAACCTGAAACAGGCTATCGCTCCCGTTTTGATCACCAGAGGGAAACGGCTTCACCCAACTATTACCAGGTTGATTTGTTGGATTATGACATCAAGGCTGAGCTCACTACGTCCAAACGCGTAGGGTTTCACCGCTATACCTTTCAACCGGCTGATCAACGCTATCTGATCCTCGACCTGATACACGGTATCTATAATTTTGAAGACAAAAACGTATGGACTTTTCTTCGTGTTGAAAATGACACTTTAATTACGGGTTACCGACAAACCAGTGGTTGGGCGCGCACACGCACGGTTTATTTCGCGCTGGTTTTGAACGCACCTCTTAAAAATTACGGACACGAAAAGTATGATAATTCCGTATATAATGGCTTTTATCGCAAATTTGACGAAAGCACAAACTTCCCTGAAATAGGAGGCCGAAAAATCAGGGTTTGGCTCGAACCCGAATTGCCTCAAAATGGCAAATTGCTTGTTAAAGTGGGTTTATCTTCCGTATGCGCGGCGGGAGCTTTAAATAATGTAATAACAGAGATTCCGCACTGGGATTTTGATCTGGTCGTGGAACAAGGCCGTGAACAATGGAATGAGGAATTATCAAAAATTAAAATTGATGCACTCCATAAAGAGGCGCAAACAGTTTTTTATACCGCGCTTTATCATAGTTTCTTAAGTCCGATAACCTATATGGATGTTGATGGGCGTTACCGGGGACTGGATCAGGAGATTCATCAGGCTGAGGGTTTCACCAACTACACTATTTTTTCTCTTTGGGATACTTATAGAGCACTCCATCCATTGTTTAATTTAGTTCAACCCGGGCGCAGCCATGATATGGCCGAATCCATGCTCGCTCATTTCGACCAAAGTGTGCATCCTATGCTACCGGTTTGGTCGCATTATGCTAACGAAAACTGGTGCATGATCGGTTATCACAGCGTATCTGTTTTAGCTGATGCTATCGTTAAAGGTACTTTTAAGGGGAATAAGAAGCGGGCTTTGAATGCTGCTGTACAAACGGCCAAATATCCACTGTACGACGGTTTGGATGATTATATGCAACTGGGTTATGTGCCTGAGGACAAAAATCCCAATGCAGTGAGTAAAACTTTGGAATATGCTTACGACGACTGGTGTATTGCCCAAATAGCTGGAATTGTAGGGGATTCATCTACTGAAAATGATTTCACCAAGCGCTCGTTTAATTATCGAAATCAGTTTAACAGCGCTTCAGGATATATGCATCCACGGCTTTCGGATGGCCGCTTTAAAAAACAATTTGACCCTTACGACACGCACGGACAAGGTTTTATTGAAGGCAACGCCTGGAATTATGGCATGTATGTTCCGCATCAAATTCCTGAAATGATAGCGCTGATGGGCGGCAAAAAAGCCTTCGAAGCCAAATTAGACAGCCTGTTTACGGTTGCGCTTTCAGATGAACATATCGCCAAAAACGAAGACATTACCCGCGATGGAATCATTGGATTGTATGTGCATGGAAATGAACCAGGCCACCATATTCCATATCTTTATAACGAAACCGATGCCCCACAAAAAACACAGGAGCGTGTGCGTATGATTCAAAAAACGATGTATGCCAATGCACCGGATGGCTTATGTGGTAATGATGATTGTGGCCAGATGTCGGCCTGGTATATTTTTAGTGCGCTTGGCTTTTATCCGGTATGCCCGGGAAGTGATGACTATGCCATTGGAAGTCCATCGGTAAAATCTGCACGTGTGGATTTGGGCAATGGCAAGTTTTTGGATATCAAAGCAAATAACCAGTCTGAGCAAAACATTTATGTGAAAGAAGTGCGCCTTAATGGAAAGAAAATCACAGGTCATTACTTAAGCCATCGTGCGCTTATTCAAGGTGGCCTGCTCGAATTTGAGATGGTTGATAAGCCGTGAAACACATTAATTGTTTATAGCCTGTTTTTTTAATACGACACAGCTGTCTCTTTTTACAACAACATACGCGCGCTAATAATACAACACATTCAGCTCAGGCCTTTGCTGCTGCAGATCCTCAATATGCTTGCTTCTGATGCGGGTGTTGTAGCATTTTAAATACTTTAATGCGGGTAGCTGATCTACAGGGCTGAGCTTCCGGATGCGGGTATTAAAAATGGCCAGTTCTTCAAGTTTATATAGTTGTCCTAATGGTTTCAGCGATTTGATCTGCGTACCACCGGCATTTAGTAAACGTAAGTTTGACAATCCGGAAAGTGGACTTAAATCACTCACGGGTGTGCTCTCAATGTTGATTTCTTCGAGCTGTTTCAAGCCCGCCAAAGGCTTTAGGTCTTCTACAGGATTGCCCGTAATCTCAAGTGTTTTTAAGAAGTTCTTATCAGCCAGCGGACTTAAATCGCTGATACCGGCAGCATTCACCGAGAGTTTTTCCAAATAATACAGCCGACTTAGTGGCAACAGGCTTTGCAAACTGCTATTATTGTTTATCACCACTTCTTTCAAATCGACAATAGCCTGCAGTTGCGCTGCTTTAGGATTAACATCAATGGCAATATACTGCTCAAAAATCTGCCGCCAATCCATAGGCAGGTTGCCCCACCAAACCATAAGGCTCTCTGTTTGATAAATGACATTTATAGCAGGCTGAACCATTTTGAGCGCGTGCACTTCCTTTTCTTTTACGCGGCTTCCGTCTGCCAAAACAGTAGTCAAATCGGAAAGCCCGTGCAAAGGTTCTAAAGATTCGATGCGGCTGTTGGACACATTAATCACTTCCAGATTATTAAGGTTTTCAAGCGGATTTAAACTGGCAATACGGGTATTCGAAACATCGAGCATTTTCAAAAAACTGAGGTTGGCAATTGGCGTAAGGTCAGTAATTTCTGTTCCCGAAAGCCACAATTGCTCAAGCATCGAAAGCCTGCTCACCGGTTCGAGCTGTTGCAGATAGGCATTCTGGCTCAGATTGAGCGATTTAATATTAATAATCTGGTGAAGCTCCTCCGTGCCGGGCTTATCGCTGATGCCTGATTGCTCTGCAAGGATGGCTCTCCAGTATATCGGCAAATCATCCCACCAGCTTTTGAGGGCTGCTGTTTCATAAATGACAAGCACCTGCGGATTTTCTTTCATGAAAACACGTGCTTCAGCATCAGAAACTCGTGTATGATCACTGTAGATTTTTGCAAGTTTGTCGAGTTTTTTAAGCGATTCCAGACTGCTTATCTCAGTATAACTCAGCTGCAAAATTGTGAGCGCATCCAGCTTTTCAAGCACCACAATATCTTTAACATCAGTATGATTCAAATTGAGCAATTGCAAGTTCTTCATTCCGGCCAGCGGACTAATATCCTTAACCGAAGTATTACTCACATCCAGCAATTGTAATTCGGTCAAGCCTTTTAATGGCTCAAGGTTTGAAATATTCGTGCCCGAAAGTCGCAAAGCGTTCATACTTTTCAGATTGGCAAGCGGCGATAGGTCGCTCACGATGGTATTGAAGCAATACAATTTTTCGAGCTGTCGAAAATATTGCACCACTTCCAGGTCTTTAATCGGGGTATCAAAGGCATACAGCTCGCGGATATTCACAGAATATTGCAACGGACTCAAGTCACTAATTTGTGTTCCGCTAAAATAGATAGCTTCCAACTTATTGAGATTTCGCAGGGGCGAAAGATCCTGCACAGGAGTATTACTGAAATCAATGAGTCTAAGCTCCGTCATTTGAGTCAAGGGTTCCAGATTTGTAAAATGTGTTTTGTAAGAGATATTTATCTCCTTTGTTTGTGTGAAATTTTTCAGGTTTGCATAAATAGGCGACAGATCAGCAACAATGGTATCAGGAAGCTGCATTATACTGGTGTCGTTGATATAAATCACCGTATCAGGCCTGTGTCCGTGCAATTTTTCGCGAAAAGCCATCGAAAGGGTGTCTGGGCCGACAACCATAAAACTATCATTACGAATGACCGTAAAAGGCCTCAAAGCCACAAAAGCATCAGCATTCAGGTACAATATCTCCGTCATGGGGAGGCTGTCATAAACCATTATTTCCTGCCCAAAAAACGTGCGCCATTCAAAAGACATGAGGTTCCACCAGTTGCGCAATTCTTCCCGCTCATTGAGTTTGGTGGTATAAAAACTTACGATCTTCAAATCTTTCCTGAACGGATCTAAATTAATCTCAAGAAAACGCTCGCGTGAGCTACTGACGGTATCGCCCTGCACGGTAATGCCATCAAGCTTTCTGATCAGCATAACTTTGAAAAATAAAGAGCCATCCTCGCTCATCAGCGGATCAATCTTACGGATATCGAAAGTAAACCGTACCGTTTTGAAGAAAAAATCCACATCCTTCAGATAAGCCTGAACATTTTTATTCACCGGCATTTCTCTGTTTTCGTCCAGATCATCCTCCACTTGAACCTCATCGTCTCTAAAAATCTTGCTAAAGCTTTCGTTGATTACAATTTCTTTTTCCTGCACGGTTGAGAGCGTATCACCCAAAAAGTTTAACGTTCCCTCAATAAAATTCACCATCTGCCGGCATTGCTGCTTGTAGCTGTCAATGTCATCGGGCGATAATTGCTGTACATTTTCCTGAGATCTGGCGGGTGACAGGAGCAGAAAAACAGAGGCCAACAGTATAAATTTTCTCATGGTTGATAAAACATTAAGAGGTTGTCTTTTTCATTTTCAGGCGCATACATCAAATTTGAGATCAGCCAGCCGGTATTGTTTCCGCTCCGGTTGAACCACCTTACTTCAAAATACCAATTATCGATTTGAAAGATATGAAATTTAAGGTTATCCACGCTCTTAAAGCGCAAATTGCCCTGTTTCACTTCATAAAAAAACAAGGTCAGATAATCTGCTTTAAAGGCTTTAGAAGCATAGTACTCTATTACTTCCGGCGTTTGAAATGCCTTGTAGATATTCATAAAATCCAGCTCGTGACTCATTGGATGCAGGAAATGTTTTTCACGATCAATCAATTCGCCGGCCGGAAACATCTTGTTAAAAGCAGGGTAATAAACATTGGAAAGCACCCATTTTGATCCCAGGTTTTCCTTTTCGATCATTAAGATAAGAATAATCTGCACTTCTTTTCCTTTGTGCATAAAGCTGGCCGAAACTTCAGCGAACCAACGCCCTCCGGTAAATTTCAGGAAACTTTTATCAGAAGTGGTGAGGTCTTCGATAAAGAAATCGCGTAAGGTTCCTGTGGTACGGGGATTTTCTTGGTCGAATAAAAGCGGTAGCCGTTCTTTACGTGTTTCCTGATTGCGGTAATCCGCATCGGAGGGAAAGCGTTTTTTGCCAAACTGATCCTCTTCATTGTTGAAACGACTGAAAAACTGGCTCATTTGTTTGGTCATTGCGTAAAGTGCAGTTTCGTCTACATCAACCTGTCCAACACTTCGGTTTTGAGCTGATAACTGACCAAATAAAACCAAAAACAAAAGACCCGTAAAAACGCATTTTTGTTTACAGAAGCGAACTATGTGGTGTATTTGCATTGAGGTCTTTTTTCAATGAACCCCGCCCGGATTCTATCCAGGCGGGGTTTCTAATATTTTGTTTGAATCGACAAAATTACTTACTGGTCTCTTTCACGCGCATATCACCCAATAACACATCCCAGAAACCTATAATACGTCCGCCAATCTGTGTTTCTTTGCGTTTTACATAAATCGTAATGTCTTTTTTTGTTGTGTCTTCATATACCAGACCACCCTCTTTGTCGTAGGCTTTAAATTTTTGGAATATTGTGATTACTCCCACATAAGTGCCATCGGGCTGCCGTTGAAGATCGCTCACATATTCAATTTTAAACCAATCAATTTCTACGCGATCGTAGTTCAGGCGCATCAGGCGTTCAAAATACTGCCGCACTTTATAGTAATCTATTTCGGGGCGAGCCAGCGAAGAAACACCAATTTCAGCGTCCAGCATAAAGAGCTCTTCTGCACGATCAATTACCCTGTTTGCCTCGCTCCAGGGAGTGCTTTTACTACCTATAATGCTGATATATTTACTCAGGTCGCGCACTTTTTCGAGTGCCAAACTATCAATGGCCTGTTTGCGTTCAGCACTTAAATCGTCTTGCGCCTGTAGGTTTACTGTTGCAATCAAGCCAATCATCAAGGCCAGAATTAAATTTATTTTTCTCATCTGCTTACTTTTTAATCAGTTCCAATTCTGTAATTTTTCCGTTCGCATCGTATTTCACCTGTTCGATCAGGTTATTGTAAACCTTTTGATCTTTCAGGTAGTTGAGGTATTTGCTTATGGTAGTTGGCCTGTCGTAATCATTAAAGCCTCCCGCCTGACTGATAATAATCAACACAGGAACATCAGGGGAAGCAAACAAGCTTAATGCCCGCTCTATTCTTTCATTGGCCGCCTCCATATCAGGAGCAGCAGCAATGGCTAAAAACTGACTTTCGATGCTGTTATATTTTGCTGCTTCGCGCGCACGTAGCGCATCTTCTTCTTGTCGAAGCCTTTCCTCTTCCGCCTTTCTGTTGGCTTCTGCACGCTCGCGTGATAGCATGTCCTCAACCTGATCCATCAGATTCAATACATTTTCATCCTGTAAGTTCCAGGACTTAATCGTAGCAAAACGCCGCTCTTTTTCTTCCAGTGTCCATGTTGTTTCATCATTTAACATGGCGTTCAAATCTTTTGTGGCTTGCTCTACTTTGGATGCATACTCTGCTGCGGCTTGTTCGCGTGCCAGTTTTTTCTTGCTCTTACATCCGGTGGTGCCTCCCAAAGTCATCAGCACAACCAGAATAAGCAGTCCAAAGCGTTGCAATTGATGAAGTGAAATTGTCATTTGCATAATTTTAAAGGTTTATCGCTATTTAACACTATAACTCACTTTTGGCAAAATTATTGAATTTTTAAGTGTATTTATGAAATTGTATAAAAATATGTGCAAAACTGCGCTGAATACTTCATTCAAAAAACTTACTACATTTTGCAGGATGACTGTCTAAAAAAACGCACTTTATCAAATCTACTAAATGTAATGGCCGTCAATTTTTATGGTTAACATTTATAAGCAGACACTACAAAGTAAGATTTTTTTAAGGAACTGTAGTTGAATCAGGTGAAATATTAAATTCTTTTACAATTTCGGTGTTGTACTTGTTTTTTTATTTGGTATCTGAAGTTTCTTACATGCTGTAAATTTTACGTCATTTCTTACAATAGATGTCTAATTTTGCATCATGTTGCGGCATTATAATATTCCTGTCTTTTTGCCTGAACTGGCTTGTCCGCATCGCTGTGTGTTTTGCAATCAAACCAGCATCAGCGGTATGCAACATATTCCCACTACAGACGACTTAAGAACAATTGTAGAAAGCCATTTGAGTAGTTTTAAACCCGGAGAAAAAAGCATTGAGTTGGCTTTTTTTGGCGGAAACTTCACCGGCTTGCCCGAAAAGATGCAGCTGGAATACCTGCAAGAGGCTCAGCCCTGGCTGGCATCAGGAAAAATCCAGGGAATCCGGCTTAGTACCCGCCCCGACTATATATCCCATACACAAGTAAGGAAACTTAAAGCAATGGGCGTTACGCATATAGAGCTGGGCGCACAGTCCACTGATGACGAGGTGCTTCAAAAATCAGGGCGCGGCCACAATCGGGAAGCTATTGAAAAAGCTTCTGCAATTATTCGGGAAGCAGGATTGGTTTTGGGTCTGCAGATGATGATTGGACTTCCGGGCGACAGCTTGGAAAAGTCCCTTAAAACGGCAACTGACATTATCCGTTGGGGCGCTGAAGAAACACGCATTTACCCCTGTTTAGTTGTTCGGGATACGGTATTGGAAACACTTTATAAAAAGCAAAATTATCAGCCTTTATCACTGTCTGAAGCGATAGAACAAGCAGCCATCATTTATACTAAATTTGAAACAGCTGGCCTGAAAGTGCTACGCATTGGGCTTCACGCCTCCGACGATCTCAACGGTTCGGCTTTGATTGCCGGGCCTTACCACCCTAATTTCGCAGAGATGGTTTTCAGTAAAATCTGGCTGCAGCAATTTGAAGCTTTCAAGCATTGGCCGGAAACACCAAATATATTGATACAATGTGCACCTTCGCATCTTAATCATGCTGTAGGATACAAGGCTTTGAACAAAAAATGGTTGCTTCAGCGCTATATAAAAGTGCGTTTCATGGCTGACTCAAGTTTATCAGGAAGACAATTTAAGGTTCAAAAACTGCTGCTATGATCGTTATTGCCGACAGCCGGATACCAAATGCAGCAAAAAAACCATTGGCTACTTTAGCTGAACCTTTATGGTTGAAGCCACAGCCCATGGTTTATCCTTCGATTGCAGCACATCCGGATCTGTTTTTCTGTCCTACGAAAAGCGGGCTGGTTGTTGCTCCGGAGCTTCTGAAACAGTGGACGAAAACCCTATCGAAAAATGGCGTTAAACACATTCAGGGTTCAGTAAGTTTGGCTGCAAAATATCCGCAAACTGCCATTTATAATGCCGTTGCTACAGCCAGTCTGCTGATTCACAATTTGCGCTATACCGCTCCCGAAATTTTAAATCAATATCCTGTAGAACAGCAGATTAAGGTAGCGCAGGCTTATACCAGATGCAATTTGATTGCATTGGACGAAGATCATTTTATCACTTCTGATCAGGGAATTAGAGCGGCACTTCAGCAGCTCAACAAAACAGTTTTGTATATCGACCCAAAACAGATAAATCTGGCAGGACATCCTTATGGGTTTTTTGGAGGCTGTTGTGGTATTTTAGGGAAACAACTGGTGATTTGCGGCGACCCCATATTCCTTAAAGAAAATGCTTCATTGTGTGACTTTACGGCCAAATCAGGCTTTACGATCAAGCCGCTTTTTTACGGCCCACCGGTTGATGTGGGGAGCTTACTATTTCTGTAGCATTTAGAAAAGCAATATCAAGGCCGGCAAGCAAAAAACCAACTCACCGATTAAATGGTAATACCCATTGCGGTAAATGATTTTTCGGCAAATATAACAGAGCATCAAGGCCAGATTCATGCTCAGTATAATCAGCCAGGCAGCTGTATCGGTAGCTGCAAATCCAGCATAAACAAGGATAAACAAAAGATGCAATGCTAAAACTACGACAAGCAATTTACTGCTTGCCTTTTCTCCCAATAATGTGGCCAGGGACCTGATTGCTTGCTTTTTGTCGTGTTCTATCTCCAGCAGGGCGACAAAAATACTTTCCCACCACACAGTTACTGCAAATGAAATAATCAACAAAATGATTGACAGATCAAGCCATTCTTTGCTTAATAACAGTGGGCCAAACCAAATACCAAGGGTATAAATCAGGGCCACCATCACTTCTTTTTGCACAAAAAGGCTGTTCTTTGTTTTTTTTGAAGTCACCAAAAGAATATGGAGCAGACTTAGCAGTGCGAGCATAAATCCTGCAATCAGAAAACTGCTGTTGTCATAGCGCAATACAAGCAAAAAAACTAATAAGCTGACTAGGCTAATGGCAAGTATTACAGCCCTTTTATTACGCTGGTGAAACAAATGCCTGATGTTGACGGACTCGTTTTGCAGCAAAAAAGTATCCGCAATATGATCCAGTGAATAGACAACCCAAACAGCTCCTGCAAGTGCAAAATACCACCACCAAGGCATCAGCTGATCAAGTACTTCGGAGGCAAAAATTGCTCCGCAAAGCGCCCCGATTACTACATGTAAACTCAAGGCCTCGCTGGTTGTTTTGATTTTTTCTACCCAAATAAAACGACTTAATAAGCTCATGATTGCTTTACATTAGCTACAATTGATCGATCCAATCGATCAAAGTTTGTCGCTGACGCATTATATCCTGCATCAGCTTTGGTGATTTCAGGCTGAGCAATTTCCAGCGCCATTTATTCCCCAATTTACGTCCATTCTTGTATTGATAAAACGCCATCAAGCCAGCATATGGCCACGATAAAAAAGCAAACATACTCAACAACCAATCATTGCTTATCAAAAGCAAGACAACAAATAGCAGCACATACCACAAAGGAAACAATAAGAAACTTAAACCAAAATTCACAGAACTTATAAACTGCTTGTCTTTGAGCTTGTGGCTAATCCATACTGGAATTTTATAGGGCAAATAATTGACAAGAGTTCCATACAGTTGAACCGGAAAAAGCAACAGAAAAAATACACTTTCCAGCAGTAAACCTACAGCAGTAGGCAGGGGATGCTTGCTGCTTGTTTCATGCAGTTTATGCGTTTTCAACAAAGTCAAATATTGATGGCAATTTGTGCTAATCCATTGCAATTCAGCAGACTGTTCAGCTTTCAGCTTATTGAATTGGTCAGCAATTTTTTGTTCTTTTCGAAAGCGTTGCAGCTGAGGATCCGCAGATAAAACCGTTTTTGAGCAACTAAGTTTGGTTAATAAGCGGTGGCAATCTTCGCACTTTAAATCGTCCAAATGAATAAGCTGATTTTTTAAAGCCTCCTGCAGCTTCGCGGTCAGATTTTTGATGGCTTTTTGCGGATCATTTTTGTATTGCTCATAATAATGATCCACCGAAATCGCATTCCCAACATTCAGGAACAACTGCTTTCCGGCATGATCGGGATGTTCATAATCAATCCCAAATGGCACAATCGCAATCGGAGATTTAAATCCATCTGCTTCGGCAGTTTGAAAAGCAATACGAGCGGTTCCTTTCTTCAAAGGCTGTAGCTGCTTTCCGGCCGAGTGTGTTCCTTCAGGCATAATGGTAAGTGCGGAGCCATTTTGCAATAGCTGAACCGTTTCAGAAAAAACAGCTTTGTTTTTTTCGAGACTTTTCAATCCATCGTGAAGGCGGTAAACAGGCAAAATTCTTAAAAAATAAAGTACTCTGGCAATAATTGGCTTTTTAAAAATATCGGAACGCGCTAAAAACAACAGTGGTTTATCAACGGCAAATAACACCGCAAGGGCATCCATCAGGGCATTTTGATGGTTTGGAGCAAAAATAACAGGGCTGTTTTCCGGTATCTTTTCCAGGCCAATTATAGTAATTCGGCGGTAATATAGCTGGTAATAAAAACGCAGCGTATAATACAGCAAGTGATACAAAAATGCCGGCTTTTTTATATGCTGCGAAGACTTGCTTTTAGCCATCGGCGAGCGACTTTAAAGGTCTGTATTTTGACCACACTCCTGCCACACTCAAACCTGCGATGATGTGCCAAATGCCCCACCAGGCAGCAATAAAAGCCATTCCACCCATATTTAATTCGGGCGGAAAAATACGTGGATTAAATAGGAGCACCAGCGCCAATCCTGAATTTTGAATACTGGTCTCAATGGCGATGGTTCGCTTGTTGATGCGTTTCAAACCCCATATTGCCGCAAAAGAATAGCCAGATACCAGCGCCAGTAAATGATGCACCAGCACAATCAGTAAAATCCAGTCGATATAGTTGACGAAATAGTTTAAGTTGTTGCGGAAGGCCAGGATGATAAATACAGCGAAGACTAGCATAGAAATGCGTCGGATTGGCTTGATGATTTTCTGTGTAAGTTGTGGCAGTTTTTGCGCAAACAACATGCCGGCAATCACAGGTAATCCAAGAATAATAAATACCGTGCGAAACATCTCAAGAGGATCAATTTCAATAGGCCGCAACAAAGGAGAAGTCGTTGAATAGAGTCCGCCCCAAAAAGCAAAATTCAAAGGCGTAAAAATAATGGCCAGCACCGTGCCAATTGCTGTCATACTAACTGACAGCTCCACATTGGCTTTCGCCACACTCGAAATAAAGTTGGAGACATTACCCCCCGGACAAGATGCGACCAGCAACATGCCAAAAGCAACCGATGGCGTAATATAATCCTGAAGTAGCCATACGGCAAGAAAAGTAAATGCTGGCAGGATCAAATATTGACTTCCCAAACCAACTAAAACAGCTTTGGGATAAAGAAAAACCTTTTTGAAGTTTTCGGGCTTAATGCCTAAAGCCACACCAAACATAATAAATCCGATGGTGATATTCATCAGGTGGAGGCTAGCCTGACTGAAGTTAAGCCTGATTTGATCGAGCAGCAATAAGTCGTCGTGCATAGCGTAAATATAAGTAAAAGAGTCAGCTAATATACGTTAAACTAACAAATTAGCTGCTTTCGGCTTCATCACTCCTGTTGCTAAACGGCAATTTGAATCGTTGATTCTCCTACCTGAATAATATCTCCTGCCCTGATTTTTTTTCGTTTCTCGCTTGCAGGCTGCTCATTTACTTTTACCAGGCCATCCAGAATCAGTTGATTGGCATCGCCTCCGCTATCAGCAATGCCGGTGAGCTTCAGTAGTTGATTCAGTTGAATATATTCGTGTCCTTCGAGTTGAAAAGTTTCCATAAAACTATTTTGCGACAAAGGTAATTATTCGTCTGACAACTGTTTGTTTTTGGCTCCAAAACAGCAACTTAAAATCCTATTTATCCTTTATAAAAAACAGATCAAGTTGTATAAACCGAATTAAACAGCACATAATCAGTTGTCAAATCCGTTCCCCAGGCGGTAGCAGTCTTTTTTCCGTTCTTCATATCAATTTCAATAACCAAATGGGGTTCACGCAGCATTTGTTTCATCTGCCTCTTGTTGTAATTGAGTGGTTGTCCATTCTCAAGCACTTTGGCCACATTTTGTTCTGTACCAATATAAAGGACAATTTTAGAATAATCGAAAGGAACGCCGGCGTTACCAGCAGCTGAAACAATGCGCCCCCAATTGGGATCGCGGCCGTACATGGCCGTTTTAACCAAAGATGAGGAGCTAACAGCTCTGGCAATAGTTTTAGCCATTTTTTCGTTTGGCGCATTGGTAACTTTATAGGTGATAAATTTGGAGGCGCCTTCACCGTCCGATACAATAAGTTTTGCCAGGTGAAGCATCAGCTCTTCAAGCTTGTTGCGGAAAACCTGATACGCCGGGTCTTTGCTGGAACTTATTAATTTGTTTTTGGCCTTGCCATTTGCCATTACAAAAACAGTATCATTGGTTGAAGTGTCGCCATCAACTGTGATCATATTAAAAGTACGGTCAACAATCTCTTTCAAAGTCGTTTGCAGTAGTTTGGGTTCGATGGCAGCATCTGTGACAATAAAAGCCAGCATGGTTCCCATATTGGGATGTATCATTCCGGAACCTTTGGCAATACCGCCCATATTAACCTCACATTCGTCGAGTTCAAATTCGATAAAGCCTTCTTTGGGGAAGGTGTCAGTGGTTAAAATGGCGTTGGCAGCAAAAGAGCCGGCGCTTGATTTGCTGCTCAATTTTGGCACCACTTCCTTGATGCCGGCCAAAACATCGTCAATAGGAAAAACTTCGCCAATAATCCCTGTTGAAGCAACAAGAACATGTTTGGCCTCTATTCCAAGTGCTTTGGCCGTTGAATTGGCCATAGCTTCGGCAGCCAAACGGCCTTGCTCTCCTGTGCAGGCGTTGGCATTTCCGGCATTTATGATTATTGCCTGCGCGATACCATTCGACAGTTCAATATTTCTTTTTGAAACCTTAATAGGTTCTGCAACAACCTGATTTTTAGTAAATACTCCTGCTACACTAGCAGGAACAGTAGAATAAATTAACGCCAGATCGCGGCGCAGCGATTTTACGCCTGTATGCGCTCCCCAACATTCTATTCCTCGTACATTTGTGATGTTTTTGATCATCGTTTTGCGTATTTTGTAAGCTTTAATTGTTTTTCCTTTAACTCAGAAGCCTTTGAAAAGCCTTCTGCATTTTTAGGGATTTACCGGCACCTGATTCAAGCCTGTAGTTTCCTCAAAACTAAACATAATATTCATATTTTGAACGGCCTGACCAGCTGCACCTTTAACCAGATTATCTATCACACTTACCAGCAAAATATTATTGGTCGTGGCATCATAATCTACAAATATATTACAAAAATTGCTGGCACGCACATCTTTTATTGCCGGTGGATTTTCGCAAAGGCGCACAAAAGGCTTGTCCTTATAAAAATCTTTATATACCTGTTTTAGTGGTGCTTCCTCAATATTTGCTTTGGGTTGCACATAAATGGTGGATAAAATTCCACGATCAACAGGCAACAGATGGGGTGTAAATTGAATGGTATTTTCAGTCTTGGAGAAACGATCCAGAATTTGCTTAATCTCGATTGTATGTCTGTGTTTTTTCAGGCCATAGGCCTTAAAATTATCATTCACATTTGAAAAGAGGTTAACCTCTCCGGGTTTGATTCCTGCTCCGGAAACTGCCGATTTAGAATCGATAATCACACGGTCAGGATCAATCAAGCCCGCCGAAACAAGCGGCGCCAGCGGTAAAATTGCTGATGTCGGAAAACAGCCCGGATTGGCTACTAAACGCGCCTTGCTGATTTTTTCGGCATACAGCTCGGGCAGGCCGTAAACGGCTTCTGCAAATGCTTCTTCATAGCTGTGCTTTTTGTTGTACCACTGTTCATAAGTTGCCACATCGTTTAGACGAAAATCGCCTGAAAGATCCACAATACGGAATTTCTCCAATTTGAACTTGCGCACATATTCCATCGAAACACCATGTGGAAGCGCCAGAAAAACCAGATCGAGATCCATTCCCGATATCTCATCTGCTGTAATCAGCTTTTGATCCACTATTCCTCTGAAAAATGGATGAAGATCAGAAAAGGCTTTGCCACTGTGGCTTTCAGAGGTAATCGCACTGATTTCCACCTGCGGATGATTCACTAATATTCTTACCAGTTCGGAGCCGGTATAACCTGAAGCTCCAATTATTCCTACTTTTTTTAAACTCATTTTAATAATTTTCTAGTGTTTTTTTCAGGATGTTGAATGCCTGTTGTAATTCTTCCCGGCTAATATTCAAGGGTGGCACAATTCGCAGGATATTGCCCGCAGTGCTGTTCGCCATTACGCCATTCTCGAGCAGCTGAGCAACAAGCGCTTTGGTTTCAAAGCCAAATTCGATGCCTATCATCAGCCCCAGACCTTTAAACGCTTTGATTCCAGGATGATCCAGCGCATAAACCTGCTCTTTGAACCACAGGCCGTTCTCCCTTGCTGCCTGAAGCAGCTTTTCTGATTCAATAATTTCGAGCACGGTAAGTGCCGCTTTTGCTGCCAGCGGATTTCCGCCGAATGTAGTTCCATGTCCGCCATAATGCATGGTGGCATTCACTTTTTCGTTACACAATACAGCACCAACCGGAAAACCTCCTCCAAGCCCTTTGGCGAGGGTCATCATATCGGGTTGTACCTCAAAATAATCTTTGGCAAACCAATACCCAGTGCGGCCAATACCGCTTTGTATCTCATCAAATATCAACAAGATATCACGCTCATTGCACAGCTGACGTACTGCCTGCAAAAATGCTTTATCCGCAACATTAATTCCTCCTTCACCCTGAATCGGCTCGATAATAATTGCAACGGTATCCTTATCCGCATTGGCTTTTAAGGCCTCAATGTCATTAAAAGGTGTTTCGGCAAAACCAGCCGGAATTGGCGCATAACCTTCCTGATAATTCGGGCTTCCCATGGCCAATGTTGCCAAAGTGCGTCCATGAAATGAACCACTCATATACAGGATTTTGGCATTGCGTTTTTTGGAAAACGCATACTTTCGCGCCAATTTAATCGCGCCTTCTATCGACTCAGCGCCGCTATTGGTCAGAAAAACACGATCAAGGCCAGAAATCTCAGTCAGTTTTGCGCTGAGTAAAGCCTGCGGTTTCGTGAGAAAGAAATTAGAAACATGCATCAAATCAGCAGCTTGAGTGCTTATTGCCTGCAACAGTTTAGGATGTGCATGCCCCAGGCTATTCACGGCAATTCCTGCCAGAAGATCAATGTAGGCTTTGCCGTTGGTATCCCAAACTTTGGCGCCTATACCCTTCTCAATAACAATGGGATAGCGCTTAAATACTTGAAGATAATGGGCAGCATCCATATCCAGATACTGCTGGGTTGTGTATTGTTCGTTCATGAAATTCTAAAGTTTTATAGTGGTACCCACTGAAACATTTTCATTCAGCAGGCCGATTTGCTCAGGTTTGGTTCCGTTGATGATTCTTACTGCCTGTGCACCTCCGGAAAGCGCTTTGGCACAAGATTCCATTTTTGGAAGCATGCCGCCCTGGATGACTTCCTGCGCAATAAGCGCTTTAATTTCCTCAACACGCAACTCGCTGATGAGCGTTTCAGGATTATCTTTATCCCGCAACAACCCGTCAACATCAGTAAGGATCACATAGTCGCGCACTTTAAGTGCCCCGGCAAGTTCGCCAGCAAACATATCTGCATTGATATTATAATCATGGCCTGCTTCGTCCATCGCCAGGCAGGTTACCACTGGTATATAATCGTTCGCAAGTAAAAGATGGATCAAACTGGTATCAACCTCAAGCACATCGCCAACCTGACCAAGATCGAACTCTTCAATATCATCTGATATTTGACGACGATAAACGCGTTTTATCGCTGTCACAAAACGTCCGTCTTTGCCTGAAAGTCCAACAGCTTTGTGACCAAGATTATTGATCAAACTAACAAGACTGCCATTGACCTGACCTTTAAGCGCCATTTCGATATGTTCGAGTGCTTCGCTTGTCGTTTTCCGATGTCCGTCGATAAATTCACTAACAATTTTGGCATTGGTTAATGCCTTTTCAATAAATGGTCCACCGCCATGTACGATAACAACCTGATTGCCTTTAGCTTTTAGTTCTGTAATAGCGCGCAGCACTGCTTGCTTTAATGCTTCGTCTGTCATGGCGTTTCCGCCATATTTAAAAAGTAAAATTGGTTTATTACTATCTTTCATAATAAATTAATATGGCTTTGTAAATAATATAACAGCAATTACTTTAAAAATCATTATTTACCAGCAATTCAAACTTAAAATGCACATCAACAATTTGTTATTTTTCAGTTGATATTATAATTTGGCATAATACGTTTGATCATATGCATGCAAATATAATTAAATTTAACTACCTGACCAAATTCACTATTTATAAAATTCATCTATATCATTGATAAAGACTATATTAAAAATATTTGCAAGACAAATAATTAGCTACTCTAAACTATGCTATTTTTCCTTTTTCTTATAAAAATCGCCTCGTTCCAGCCTTACAATCTCAATTTCATCCTCCTCATCCAATACACTGAGGTATTTGTTGACTTCATTGACGTGAAGACCTAATATCTGGCACAAATCCTGCAGTGTACAAGGCCTGCGGTCAATAGTTTCAAGTATAGACGAGGCGATATCTTTGCGATATGCTGTTGAAGTTTTGCGGTCGGCAACGGATGCAACAATCTGCACATTAGGAAGTTGCCAGAAGTTGACAATATGAAGTAATTCGTCATGTGTAGCGCCACGCAAAGTCTTAACTGTTCCCGGCCTGTCGAGGGTATTTAGCTGAACGGTATCCGGTTTAATTTTCAAGATGGCGATTTTTAAAGCTTGTAACTCATTTTCATTATCGTTGTACCCAGGCAAAATAAATACTTCCAGCCATATTTGACCCTGAAAAACTTGTTTAAAGTCAATCAATCCCTGAATAATTTGATTGATATCCAGAGAAGCCTCAGGGCGATTAATTTTTTCGAATCCGGCTTGTGTTGCGGCATCGAGCGAAGGTAAAACAACATCAGCTTTTAATAAAGCCTCTCGCACTTCTTTTTTATTAAATAAGGTGCCATTGGTTAAAACAGCGATTGGAATATTGGGTCTAATTTCCTTAATAATTGCCATTACTTTTCCAATACTTACATTCAAGGTAGGCTCACCGTAACCCGAAAAAGTAATATACTCAGGATCCGGATTACTGGCAAAAAAATGAACAAGTTCTTCCTTAATTTTCCTGAAAGGAATGTATTCCTTTTGTTCCAGGGTAAGTTTTGTAGTTTTACCCACTTCACAGTAAACACAATCCAGAGAACACACTTTGCGCGGCACCAAATCGACACCAAGCGACATGCCTAATCGGCGTGAAGGCACAGGACCAAAAAGATACTTGTACATGCTTCAGACATTAAATTCAAAGGCTCAAAGTTACCGTTTCCATCAGGCGAATCCAATTTTTCAAGCAACAAAAAAACGCCTCATTCTTTCAATTGAAAGAAAGAGGCGCTACCAACCTAAGATTATGAAAAATATACTTGTGTTTGTTAGTTGCCGATTTGTGTTGGGTAAATCAGGCTATTATTACGATAACCGGTTTCATCCTGATACCAATCGGGGTAGTTAGTTCCACCGCTTTGAGCCCATTCGGCAAATACGTTGTATGCACCTGTGATATCCTGAAATTCAATGACCCAATCGAAAGGTTCGGCAATATTGATTGCCCAGGGCAGGTTATTTTCAGTCACAAAATAACGATCTTCAGCAATGGATGAATCATCTTCAAATTGTCCGAGATATTGCTCATCAAACAGATCGGATGGTTCGTAGTTTGGCAGGTGGATTTCCAGCCCGCGCTCGCCGGGAACACCATTAATCATGGTATTAACGATCAGGAACGGATTGAATGTTCCAATGTTTAACTCACTATAAGTAATAGCATTATCTGCAAAAACGATTTCCACCACAAGGGTAACAGGATCAATAAAGTCATATTCAAGTTGGGTGTTTACGCCAATTCCACCAGTAGTCTGCGGCATCACGCGGCGAGCATCGTCAAATACGATAATGGTGGCTTTACTTTGACCATTTTCGAGGCCATTGCCGGCAATATTAAATACTGAACTATTTACCACATCATATCCGGTTACGGAAACAATATCAGAAGGTTCCACCGTTGGGAAAGTGAATCCGAATCCATTGTGGTAAGAAGCTCCAAAAGCTTTTACAACAAAAATAGCTGTGATGGATTGTACGATTTCCTCATCGTTTTTAGTAATATCAAAGTCGTAATCAATTACAAGGTCGTTAAAGTCGTAGTCACCTTTACCGGGCCACAAATCTTCGTAGGCCAGGGTTCCTTCAAATTGCTCTGTTGGAGGCTCCTGACTTCCACAACCGCTAATTATTTCTTCAATATCCTCACCTCTTGGAGTTTCTACAACGATGCGAAACTCATCTGTTGTAAGTCCGGAATAAAGTAGCTCAAGGGTTTCATTTATATCCAGTTCATAAGTCCCGCTATCCAGTTCAACATCGTTTTTAGTAACTGTATAATCATACGCAGCTGTCATGTCTCCATCACCAGTATTACTTATCGTAAATACCACTTCATTGCTTATGCAGGTAGAAGATACCTCAACAAAGGGATCATCTTGTTCTGGATCAGTGGGGCATGTAAGAATATTTCCATCAATACCTTCGTGAAAGCTATAGATGATGCTTTCTGCCGCTGAACTCCATACTGACGCTGTATGTCCTAGCATATCTCCACCCCCAAGTGCCGTTTCAGCCATTGTAAGGAAATCATTAACGGTAGTATTGGCAAATGGACCATCAAGAAAAACAAGCTCTCCTAAAAAATAAGTGTCATTTACTCCAAGAAAACCAGCAGCATTGTAATCACGGTTCAGGCGGGCAGCAATAATCTGATCCGCCATATTGCCTAATTTATCTTTTTTTAAAGGATTAAACCAACTATTGTTTAAAACTGCTGGTTCACCACCACCAGGAAGATAGTTTTCAACATCAGCAGCACTTTCAAAAGTAATCGTAAAATTATCAGGATTGCCGATGACAAAATCGTTTGGATAAACCTGATCGAAATATTGATCGCGTAGTGCACCCACATTATTTCCGGAAGCATTTTGTCCCCAGCCTCCCTTTGAATAGGTAGTGAAATTGCTTAGGTCACATCCTACCACAGTTACAGATTTTTGGCTTGAAACGAAGTCATAGATCATTTGACCATTGCTGATAAACGCCATATTAGGTCCATTAGCACCGCTATAAATTAGCCTTAGCTCATACTCGTAAGTTGGCAATGTGATTTTTGTTCTGAGTGTTCTGGAACCATCTTCCGGGAAACCACGGAAGTAGAGTTTTGAGCCATCACGGTTGGTAATTAATAGCGGTTTCAGCTCGCCGGTTTGCGGAAGGGTCACAATCACATCGATTGTTTGATGTGTCTTCCAGTCGAAATCTGCAGGGACAACCAAATCATTTACTGATTCGATAATTGGATCTTCATCAGGATTGATGATGTCATCGCTATTTCTGTTGCAGGCTGTAGTCAGAAGACCTGCTATTAATAGGATGGTAAAAAATTTAAGTGTTTTCATGTTTTTTAATCTTAGGTTGACATAATAATCCAATTCACGTGCCAAAATCTTATCTTTCTGATTTACAGTATGTTTAAATCCATTCTAAGTCAGTTGGTTTTTCCAAAATTTGGAAATGCTTCTAAAATAAAGAAGTTTAGAAGATAGCCACTACCATCAGGTCAAGTGTTTGATTACAAACAAACTAATTTTATTTGACTACAGACAAAAATACCATAATCTGAATTAAAAACGAACTGTTGAAATAAATTACTTTAGTCCGGTGAATAGGCTAAATCAAAGCTAACGCATAAATTCCAACTCGTTTTCCGCAATCACCGAGAAAATCAGGATCGGACGAAACTACTTCAATACCTATCCCAACCTAATAACTAAGCCCGACAGTTTGGTGATCATCGTTGCTGCTGTTGAAAAGCATCAAAAGTCAAAGATTAGGATAATCATTTTCGGCAGAACTTCAACCGGCCTTAACTATAAACCACAAAGGCTGTGTTGTTTAGCATCCAATTGATAAGTCTTCGTGCTTGTATTATCTTTACACCAAATTAATGCTGTAAATCAAGATGTTCGAAAACATAAAACAGCCCTATCCTTTCAATAACAATTTCAAGCATAACCTGCGAACTATAGTGCTGGTTAGCATGGCATTTATGTTGTTGTTGCTGTATTTTCAGCCATTCGGGATTAATTTTATGGAATCAAAAGACAATGGCTATTTTGTGCTTATGGCCGGACTGGTGAATGCAGTAGTGCTTTTTGTAAGCACTTTAATCATCCCCGGTTTCTTCCCGCAACTTTTCAACTCTGAACGCTGGACGCTAGGCAAAGAAATTATCTGGAACTCCTCTATGTTTATATTGCTGATAGGTGGTTTTGCATTGACCGCGCATGTTTTTAAAATCCAAGGCATTCTTTCGCTTAACCTATTTCACTCAGGAGCATTGGCTTTATTGCCTTTAATACTATTCAACCTGGTAAATTACAACAGTGTTTTAAAAACTAAAATCACCAGAGCAATTGATTCAGGCCGGCATTGGCTTGCAGATGATGACAAAGCCAGCATGCAAAACCTTGGCCAAAAGATACAGCTGAGTTCCGAGAACAAGAAAGAGGAATTTGAGCTTCAGCTACAGGATCTTATTCTGATACAGTCTTCCAGTAATTATATCGAAATATACTTTCGTGAAGGCAAGCAAATCAAAAGACAACTTATGCGTCAAACACTAACAGAGGCTGCATCACAACTAAAAGAATTCGACATCATACAAAAATGTCACAGATGTTGTTTGGTGAACCTAAGTCAGATTTCACGTATTATCAGGGCGACGTCAGGCTATGAACTTGATGTTGAAGGCCTGGATTTTCAGATTCCGGTTTCACGGAGCAAAATCGCCGAAATAAAGCGCCGAAAGCAAAAAAATTAATTGCCCTGATAGCTTTCCTGTCCTTTTCTAAACCATAAAACAGCTTGTGTTTTTCTGTCTTCGGCTTTCCTTTCATCCCAAATTCACGTACCACTCATCCCTAAATACTGCTATTGCTCACATTATTTGATGCCAGTCACAATATAGTGCTTTCCGGCATTTATCACATATACCTTTGTTGCATTGAATAGGAATAAATACCAGCCGCATCATTATTGTGAAAAACCGGCTGGGCAAAAAAGCACATTTACAATGACAACAATGAAAGCATTACATATAGGCGACCTCGTTATTCCAATCCCTATTATACAAGGGGGGATGGGAGTTGGCGTATCGCTCTCAGGTTTAGCAGCAGCAGTGGCCAACGAAGGCGGATTGGGCGTTATTTCATCGGCTGGTCTGGGCGTTTTACAATCGGGCAAATACAGTCATTTTAAAGAAAACAGTACCAAAGGATTATTTTCAGAAATCCTAAAAGCCAAATCCTTAAGCAAAGGAGTGATCGGCGTAAACATTATGGTAGCGCTCACCAATTACAAGGAATTGATGGAAACAGCCATTGCCGCAGAGGCTGATATCCTATTTTCGGGTGCCGGCTTGCCATTTGATATGCCAAAATATTTGCTGCCCACAAGTAAAACCAAACTTGTTCCTATTGTATCATCAGCCAGGGCTGCCCGGTTGATTTGTCAAAAATGGTGGAACAACTACCACTATCTGCCTGATGCTATTGTGCTGGAAGGACCAAAAGCAGGAGGTCATTTAGGTTTTAAACTAAATCAGCTTAATGATCCCTTGTTTTCATTGGAAAAGTTATTACCTGAAGTGCTTGATGTTGCTCACGAGTTTGGCCTAATGCACGGAAAAAAAATACCTGTTATTGCTGCCGGGGGAATATTTAATGGTGCAGATATTGCCCGTTTTCTTGAAGCCGGAGCTGACGGAGTGCAGATGGGGACACGATTTGTTACCACAACCGAGTGTGATGCCTCTGAAGATTTTAAACAAGCCTACCTAAAAGCAACCATGACTGATATTCAAATCATACAAAGCCCGGTAGGCATGCCCGGAAGAGCTATAAAATCAAGCTTTTTAGAAGATGTTGAAGCCGGTAAGCGCCATCCAAAATCCTGCCCTGTAAATTGCGTTCATACCTGCGATATAAAAACAGCGCCCTACTGCATAATGGCTGCACTAACAGCCGCCTTACGCGGAAAATTTAACCGGGGTTATGCTTTTGCAGGCAGTAATGTATGGAAATGCGACAAAATAATTTCTGTTGAAGCGCTCATGAATATGCTGAAACATGAATATGCCATTCATCAGCTGATTAACTCTCCGAAAACCACAGCTGAGCATCAGGAAAACTTAGTACTAAACAATCCTATCAGAGCCTGAAAGTAGCAAATAAATCAGATTTATAATGTGCTAATTCCTTGCTAATTATCACCTATTCGACAAAAACGCGATAAACACCCCTATCAGCGATAAACTCATAAGTAACGCCTTCAAGCTTGATTTCGTGATAAACCGTAAACGAGCAACAATTCTCTAATTTCCTTTCAGCATTCACAAATAAGTGGAGCAACAACTCGTCCTTGAGATAGAAATCATAATTCACCATCTCGGTTTTCCAGCCAATTGTGTGTAAGCTGATAGTTCCAAAATCAGGCTCAAAATTATATTGCACCAGGCTGTTACCACTGCTGTTTTTGATTTCAAAATCATTGATATTCAAACTGTCCGATAAAAATATTTGTTCGCCGGATGCTGCATCAATCAACTCAAAAACAAAAGGCGCAGGAGGTGTAAAACATTCTCCACATTCATCTTTCTTGCAGCTGTTAAAAATCACTCCTATCGTAATAATAAGAAATAGCGCCAGTTTATTCATCCCTAAAAAATTTACCTAATAAACAATCAATACATAAAATCTCAATGCTTCAGTTTGGTCATTGTCATGCGATTATGCTAAAACAAAAAACCATAGTTACTTTCATTATCGTGCTATTGCACCAGAAAATAACTATGGTTTAAACCATTAAATGCAACAAACGTTGCACATACTTTTTAAGAAGCGAGTGTTTCGCTTAGCAAAACTTCAGGTTTATGCTTTTCTTACATTAACTGCATTCAGGTCTCTTCTTCCTTGTTCCAGGTCGAAGGTTACCTCATCATTTTCCTGAATTTTATCTTTAAGACCTGATGAATGCACAAAATATTCTTTTGCGGTTTCTTCTTCTTTGATAAATCCAAATCCTTTTTCAACATTGAAAAACTTTACTGTACCTCTGTTCATGATATAAATTATTTGATGGTAATATTTGCTGTTCTTTGTTTATCAGACAAAGTCCAGCGGTAAATTAAAAATCGAACACAGTTGTAAATCAAATTTTTATCCTTGATCCTTTCTGCATTCAGAGGTCAAAAGTACACTAAATACAAACACCAATTAAAAAATTATGAAATATATTGAAAATCAAACCAATCGCAACCTTATTTTGGTGTTCTTCAGCTTGACATTATCGAGCGAAGAAATCACTGATTTTGCCTTGTCGGCCTTTACAGCCACGAATGAGAAGTCCTGTTTCAGCTCGATCAACCCCAGTTCATCTTTTTTCAGTTTAGCCTGTTTGATAAAAATTCCCGCAATATCTGCTTTGGAGATTTTATCCTTCCGTCCTCCTGCAATTCGAATGGTGAGCCAGGCGGAAGAAGGAGGAGGAGCTGTTCGGGTGGTTGTAATTGTGGTGTCGCTTTGGGCAAATTCGGGCAATGTCTCTTTAACCCACTTCAATACATAGGCTGTGCCATCATTGAACATACGTGCCGTACGCCCGTTGCGGTGCAAAAACTCATGATCCCTCGTCGGCAGATGATAATGGATTATAAAGCGTATCTCGGGCACATCAATACCCCGAGCTGCCAGGTCAGTAGCCAACAGCAAGCGGCTACTGCCATTGCGAAACTTTACCAGGGCGGTTTCTCTGTCGTTTTGCTCCATTCCGCCGTGAAAGCTATTGTGTGCAATCCCTTTTTGGGTTAAAAAATCGCTGACCCGCTGAATGCTTTCTTTGAAATTGCAGAAAATTATTCCGGGCTGGTCTCCCAACATGCAAAGCAGTTCATAAAGTGTATCCAGCTTATCCTTATTCAATGATTTTACGATAACCAGCTTGAGTTGTGGTTTTCCGGTTTCGCGAAAATCAAGGCGAAAAGGATTTTTTAAACCCACAAAAGCAGGCAATTCGGTTTTTAGCGTTGCCGATGTCAGTATTTTCTTCCGCACGCCTTTCAGCTGTGCCACTATTTCAGTCATTTCTTCTTCAAATCCAATCTCCAACGATTTATCGAACTCATCCAGAATCATGGTGCTGATGTTTGCTGTGTCGAAGCTTTGGCGCCTGAGATGATCGGCCAGGCGGCCGGGTGTTCCTATTAAAAGTGCAGGACGATGTTTCAGTTCAAGTTTATCTTTGTAGCCGGCGCGCCCTCCATATACGGCATTCACTTTAAAACCAGCACCCAGCTCACGTGCTACCTGCTCAATCTGCATGGCAAGTTCGCGTGTTGGCACCACAATCAAGCATTGCACCTCATCAATATCTGGATCAAGTGCTGCAATTACAGGCAATAAAAATGCCAGCGTTTTACCTGATCCTGTTGGCGAAAGCAAAACGACTTCCGACCTATTGGAAATGGCTTCTATGGCAGCATTTTGCATCTCATTCAGGCTTTCGATGCCAAGTTTGCTGAGCATGGCCTGCAAATTTTTGGGTTCTGTAATCATGCTGCAAAGTTAGGTAAAGGCTTTTGATATGTGCTCGGGCAATATTTGCCGTTATTGGCGGAACATAGCCATAGGATTATCCAAAAAAACGCTGATACAGGTATTTATCCAAAAAATTCTCGCAAACAACTATAAATTTTGCGTGCAGCAAATTATAAATTATGTAATTTTGGGTTAAACCAAAATCACCCATTATGTTTATCAAAATTCTTGAGTATGTTCGCATTGCCGGCGTAGGATTGGCTTTTTATCTGGGCTATCAAACAGGGTTTGGAGAGGTGTATGATCCCGAAGCACAACTTCATTTGATGATACCGCTGGTTATTTTCTTCGTGGCAGGATTGAGTGGACTCGAAGGTTTGTTTTTCAGCCGACAGTCGGCCGCACTAAAAGGCTTTGAAACAGGTAGTAATTACCAGATACAGTCAGCTATAGCGCTGTTAGGTTTTGCTTTTTCGGCAGCCTTGGTGTGGTGGCTCAACTGGGGCATCAAAGCCGAATTGAGTGTGTTTAGCTGTTTCTTGTTTTTCTTCATTTTCTCGGCCGTAAATCACAGCATTCAGGCTGTGAAACACCACAATTTCAAATTCGAAAACATCAACAGGCCATTTCTGGTAATTTTATTGCTTGGCGGCTTTTTCTACCCACTCTGGAAGGTGTGGCCACTGTTATAGCAAAAACCAAAATGATGATTTGGTTGTTCGATACGCTTGCTAAGCTGGCATGAAACTGCTTTCAAGCCCATTTGCCTGACTTGTTGAGCACTGCGAGGCAGCAGCCCAGACAATAGTTACAAGTTTGCATCAGGAGTGTCCACCCACTACAATGCGCATAATTTTAATATTCAGCACAAAAAAGCGGATCAACTGCCAGGGCACAAATCTGCGCCAAAACAGGGTTCCTTTGGTGGGTACAGGTGGATAAAACTCTTCGCTATAAGGTATTACAGGTCGATTTTTCATTGTATTCGATTTTTTAATTGATTAGAAAACTTTTATTCCGGCAAGAGCCACCAAAACGGATAGCCTTTGGCTTTGTGCAGAAACATATAATGCATAAACCATTTTAACCAGTGGCCGGCCAGTCCGGCTTCGCCCATAGTGTAGCCCATGCTGCGGCCGTAGTTGGGATATTTTTCAAAATCGGGAACGATAGGATAAACCGTCATGGTAGCAGCGGCACCTTTGGTCATGCCGTAGCCTGCTGAAACGATGCAAGCTGCGCCCATCCGACCCATGCTGGCCCGGTGTTTGAGTTCATGCTCTCCTTTATTGACCAGGTTAATAATATTCAGGGCTGTAATTTTTCCCATTACACCCGATGGCATGCCGGTGCGTGGAGGCGTGGGAAATATGTTTGTACCATTTTTACTCGTCATCGGTTTGGAAATACCATGAGGCGGGGCAAAAGCGATACCCGGAGCAAAAATATTGGGATAATCTTTGTTACGATAGGTTTCGGGCCAGTCGTTCACGCTCCATTCTTCATACGGTTTTGCTGTGTAATCGGCATCCACTTTCATCAAACCGTTGGGCGCAAAAAGCAGGCTGCTGATATCCGTTCCATCTTTTCCAAAAGCTTTCAGACCAACGCCTGCAAATCCCGGGATAAGCATGGCAAAATCAAAATCCTGTGTATGATTTTCTCCATCAAGTGTTTCATAATGAATCAATCCCGGTTCCACTTTTTTAACGCCTGCACGTTTGATCCAATGTATATTATTTTCGCGCAAAAAACTTTCAGCAAACACCCTTGTTGAGGTAATATAGCCTCCCCGTTTGATGTGAGCGCCTCCCATCCCGAAATCGCCCAGCTCATATTCGTTGGTAAGCCAAAACAGTTCGGCCATATCGGTGAGCTTGCGTTTACGTATCTCGTAAGCAACATTGAGGATGTACTCAAAAGCAGCACCCTGACAGGTAGCCATCGGATGACCCGTGCCGATTACAAAGCGTTGCTTTTGGCCGTTTTGCATTTTTGCAATGGCTTGCTGCAGTTTTTCCCAGGCATGTGCAGCATGGTCATAGGAACAAACTGAAACCGTGTTTTTTTGTGGGCCAAGACCTTCGGTAGCATCAAAATTTAATTTGGGCCCGGTGGCATTGACCAGAAAATCGTATTCCAAATCGAATGCTTTCCCCTGTTTTTCAGGATCGGTATAAATAGCCTTTACAAAAGCTTTTGAGCTCGCGTTGTTTCCTTCGGGATGAATGCTTACAGCGCGCGCCTGATGAAACTCAATTCCTGCCTTTCGGTATCGGGGCGCCAACTTAAAGCGCACCTGATCAATCGTCATGCGCCCCACACCTACCCAGATATTTGAGGGTATCCATTGGTAATAGCTATTGGGAGCTATGACAATAACCTGATGTTTTTTGGAAAGTTTTTTTCGAAGAAAAGCAGCAGCTGTATGACCAGAAATTCCTGCACCCAGCACAATAATTGTTGCCATAATTTTATGGTTTTGGTTGTGAAGTTAAAAACTGGAAACCATTCCAGTTCACAAATATACCGTATCCTTTTACAAAACAAAAATGAAATCGCTCATTCTAAAGAGTATAGGTCACCTTGGCCTTACATAAATTGCTTGCCTGATGGCAATTTATGGCCAGAAAAGCCAGTGCAAACGGGCAACTATTTGGCGATTTCAATAAAATGAAAGACGCTTCTCAAGATTAGTGCAAATCAAACAGGGGTAGATTTTACGTATTGAAGTGCTGTTTTTTCCTGTTCGTCAAACAAAAAGAGATTCGGTATTTTGAAAATTCTATTTTTGCTGATGAAACAATGAATCAAAAGCATATGAGAACCACAAAAATTCTTTACGTTATTCTAATCCCTTTGATATTGTCACTCTTGTCCTGCACCCACGATCCGGAAGACACAGCTGATCCGATTCCACCAGACCCTGATCCGGGCAGCTGCGACAGTACATTAGTAACCTATAGCGGAATCGTTGTTCCCATTCTACAAGCAAACTGTTTCAGTTGCCATACCGGCCAAACACCATCGGGTGGATTAGATCTCAGCAATTATGATCAGCTGGCATTTGTAGCGCAAAATGGCAGTCTTTTAGGAAGTATTCGCCACGAGGATGGTTATTCGCCCATGCCACAGGACTTGCCCAAACTAAGCGATTGTGATATTGCATTGATTGCCAAATGGGTTAGTGACACTACTTTTACTGATCCCGGAGGCGGCGGTGGTGGCGGTGGTGGAGGCGACCAGGAATGCGATCCTGATACCGTTTATTTCCAGAACGAGATTTTGCCGTTGCTGATCAGCTCATGTGGCGTTATCGGCTGTCATGATCCCGGCACAGCAGAGGATGGTGTTATACTCACAGATTATGCTTCTATCATGCAAACCGCCGACGTTCGACCCGGCGACCCAGAGGGAAGCGATTTATTTGAAGCGATCACCGATGATGATCCCGAGGACCGCATGCCTCCCCTACCACGGCAGCCACTTACGGCAGTTCAAATTGCAAAAATTGAAAAATGGATCCAGCAGGGCGCTCAAAATAATCTTTGCGAAACTACCGATTGTGATACCCTTAATGTAACTTATAGCGGACAGATTTTTCCGCTCATTCAAAATTCTTGTCTGGGCTGTCATAGTGGCGCTTCCCCCTCGGGTGGATTATTGCTCACCAACCACAGCCAGATTGCAGAAGCCAGCGCTAACGGCAGGCTTATGGGCGCCATCAGGCACGAAACCGGTTATAGTCCGATGCCAAAAAACGGGGCACAACTTAATGATTGTACAATTACTCAATTTGAAAAATGGATCGAAAATGGAACACCAAACAACTAAATTCACGAAATGGCTGCTATTTGTCGGGCTTATCCTTTCACTTGGATTAAGCGCTTGTTACAAAGACAACGAAGAAGATTTGTATCCCGACAATGGCGAAAGCTGCAACACAGAAAATGTAAGTTTTTCGCAAACCATCGAACCCTTGGTCAACAACAACTGTTTGAGCTGTCACAGCGCCACCAACACCTCGGGCGGCGTGCGACTGGACAGCCACAGTGCTATCGCTGAGGCTGCTACCAACGGTCGGTTGCTGGGAGCCATACGCCATGAAGCAGGCTTTTCGGCCATGCCTCAGGGAGGCAAATTACCTGATTGTGCCATCAGCCAGTTTGAAGCCTGGGCGAGCCAGGGCGCATTAAACAATTAAACCTAAAATCGTTATGAAAAAAGCAAACTATCTTTCGTTAAGCCTGCTTTTTATTGTTTTGAGCCTTCAACTTAAAGCACAGGATGAACTATTTGACCTTTTTGAAGAAGAGCCCCAAATAGAATATGCTTATGCCAGTTTTAAAGCCAGCAGGGTAGTTTACGGGCAATCTGTTGAAAACCCCTCAGCTGGTAACCTGATTTTTCTGATCCAGCACAATTTCGGTTCGCTAAATCTGGGCGCTTATGAGTTATTTGGACTCGATCAGGCTACCATCAGGCTTGGCCTGGAATATGGGATCAATGATTGGCTGGCTGTTGGCATAGGCCGAAGCAGCTGGCAAAAAACCTACGACGGTTTTGTAAAGGCAAAAATACTCAGGCAAAGCAGTGGTGCGCGCGAGATGCCGGTGAGTGTTTCGTTTGTTGGCGCAGCAGCCATCAACAGTTTGAGGTGGCAGTTTCCTGAAAGGAAAAACTATTTCAGCTCACGTGTTTCATATGTGAGCCAACTGCTTATTGCGCGCAAATTCAGTAGCGCCTTTACGCTTCAGCTCACGCCAACACTCATCCATAAAAACCTGGTGCCCACAGCTGCTGATAAAAATACTTCATTTGCAATTGGGGCAGGAGGTCGCTTAAAGCTTTCGCAACGCGTTTCGCTCAATGCAGAGTATTTTTACTATGCTGATGATCAAACTACACTTGATCGGACGAATGCACTTTCAATCGGTTTTGATATTGAAACAGGCGGTCATGTTTTTCAGCTCCATTTCTCGAATGCACAGGCCATGTTCGATCGGGCATTTATCACTGAAACAACCGGAAAATGGAGCGATGGAGGTATTTACTTTGGCTTTAATATTTCAAGAACTTTTGTGTTGAAAAAGCCGGAAGGTTTTCGGTAGTGTTAGGCCAGCACAAGTGTCGTGTAATTGCTACATTAGCCTTTTAACAGCAAGCAAAATGCCGGGAAGAACCCGACATTTTGACAAGTAATAACCAAAAAACCAAATCTAAAAAGCAGTTCTTATGTTATATAATATCAAGGACATACACCACAAATACCCCCTCCAACTTCCCAATCGGACTGCACAATTTCGTCATAATATTCCTGTGATATAAACTGCGCATTGTAGGTAAGGTTGCGGAAAGTAAGATGTGCATTAAATGCCCTGAGGTGATTGCGCGATCCCTTGCTGAGCTGGGTGAGCACAAAGGAAATATCTTCGTTATCCACATCCTCTTCGAGATGGCTTACGAGATCGGCAATATCAAGATCTTCAATCGTAGCACCAACGATAATGGCATCGTTCAGCGAGGTGTTTCCGAGTGCCATTAGCTGATCGTAATATTCCTGTAATTCAGGATCTACAAATACGCCCGATTGATGATTAGCAGCAGGATCTTCGATGCCGTATTTTTGAAGGAGCGCCAATATCATGCTTGTGTGAAATGTTTCACTTTTAGAGATATTGTTAAACACCGGAATAGTATATTTTTCGTAAAGTGCCACATAAACATCATGGGCTAAAAACTCCTCTTCGCGCACAAACCTCAAGGTGCTAAGCTCGCTTTCCGAAATTTCTTCTGTAGGAAGGCTGTCCAGGTAAGTTGCAATGCAGACAGGCAAACCAGGCACATTAATAGAGTCAAGCGAAGCGGCCATCTGTTGATCAACAGATGAAACGTAATCATACTTTTCGACATCATCCTGTTCGTCGCTTGTGCTGTTAGTAATAGATTTTTCGCAAGAACTCAATACGAATAAAAAGCCTACAGCGAATGAAATAAGGGCAAAATGCCTGAGCAATTCAAATTTTTTCATAGCTAATATTTTTAGGATTAATAATAAGCCAAAATTAGAATATGCTAATCACCAAGGCGTTACAGAATTTGGTGTAAATTGTATAAAATTCAATCCTAAAATACAGCTAAGAATAGGATTATACTTCATGCTAAGCTTGCCATATTGCTTTTGAATTACGCTTCGTTTCAATCTCCATCAATAACTTCTGTTCAGTATTGATTGATTTAAAAGCACAGCAAATAGCCCTATACATAAGCTACTACACACCCAAAAAACCTCACCTTGCCAGCCAACTTGCCGGATCAACAATTTGCCGGCCTTTCCAGAGTTCAAAATGTATGGAGGTTTTTGCAGAAGATTTATCGGTGTGGATACGACCAATCAGGTCTTTGGTTTTTACTTTGTCACCACGTTTCACATACACTTCCTCCAGGTTGGAATAAACGGTAAAATAATCGCCATGCCTTACAATTACAGCGTTGTTTGCCGCTGAAATAGAATTCGTGCTCACAACAATGCCATCAAAAACTGCGCGTGCCTGAGCGCCTTTTTGTGTGGCAATATCAATACCATTATTTTTGATTGTCACTTTTTTTAGCACCGGATGCGGTTGATTACCAAAGCGTGAGTCGATAATTCCACGTTCTGTTGGCCAGGGCAGTCGTCCTTTGTTGCCGGCAAAAGCATTGGACAGGTTCAGTTCTTCGGGCGTAAGTTCGAGCAGGCGATCTTCGCGCGGCACTTTGTCGGTTTTATCAAGCTTTGCCCTGCGCACTTCTTCGGCTATAATGGCTTCGATGGTACGTTGCAGTTTTTGTGCTTCACGTTCTTTGTCCCGAATTGTCTTTTGCAGTTGTTGCTCTTTTCGTGACAACTTCTTAACGCTTTGATCAACGCTTTGCTGTTCTGTTTGCAAGGCGATATGTTCACGTCGTTCGGCTTCGAGCAAGGATTTTTGCTTGTTTCTTTCCTGATCCAGGGTATTGAGTTCCTTGTTGAGTTTTTCGGTTGTGGTTTCTATACGCTCAATTTGTGCGCGTCTGAAAGCAGCATACTGTTGCAGGTATTTCATTCGCTGAAAGGCCTGGTTGAAGTCCTCGGCCGAAAACAAAAAGATTAGTTTATTGTAGCTGCCCCGGTTTCTGTAAGCAATTTGAATCATCTTTGCATATTCCCGGTTTAAGGCAACCAGCTCATTCTGAAGACGCTCTATTTCGCGGCTGCTTTTCGAAATGCGCGATTCCACATGCATGAGTTGTTTCTGAATGGTTGCCAGCAAATTGGCACGTTTGCTAATTTTTGCCCGCAGCACCATCAGCTGATCAAGGGTGAGTTCCTTATTTTGTGTTGTTTCTTCAAGGATTTTATTGCTGTAAGCTATTTCTTCTTCAATGCGCTTCTTATCCTGTTCGAGGGTATTCACGTCCTGAGCCTCAACAGGCATTGGGAGCAATGCAAATAGAGGAAGCAGGATAATTACACAAAAAGAAAAAATTCTCATATCAGGCGAAATTAAGGCATTTTGCTGTATTTAGAAGGCACATTAAAGGGGAAACTCAGGGCTTTTTCGATATCAATTTTTGAAAACTTGATACTGATTCGGACTTTCTTATCCGCCTGCAACAACATTTCAAGTTGTGTTGGGACAAGCTGATCCTGAACTGCTGTAAACCTGCTGTAGCGCATTTCGAGCTGTTTGTTTTCTTCTCCGAATTCTTTAAGATTGACTTTAACGATTTTAAAATGATCTGGATTAAGCCAAATATTTTGTATCAGGATATTGGGGTTATCTCCCTGCAACAGACGTTTTTTCATCTTCGAGCGCTGTGATGCCCCCAGCCGGTAATCCATCGCATCAATAGCTGCTCTAAAATTATCATCTTCGTAATAAATCATGTCATTACCTATAAGCAGGGCTTGCAAAATATCGTAATCGACGGTGGTTTGAAAAAAGCTGTTGATAAAATCGTAATCGCCTTTGAAATAGTTGTTATCGATACGATTGATGAACCAGATCGAGTCGGGCGTAATCATCAAGCGTGCTACTTCGATGCCAAGGGCCGGCGATAGCGACAGCCATATGGCGCTATCTTTCTGGATACGAAGCTGCCCGCGAAATTCAGATTTAGATTTCTTGTCGCTAATCATGGTGATGGCACAACGGGCGCTGAAGTAGTCGAAATTGAGCTCGCTTTCGCTCATTTTATCCAGCAGGAAGTCTGTTCCCTTTTCTTTTAACGGCTTTTTTATAATAGACCGTTTTGTTTTACAGCTCTGCATATACAGTAGACCGGCCAAAACAGAAAGCAACAGTATCGGTCGAATCAGCTTGTTATTCATACAATTTCCCTTCTTCAATTTTACGATCGATCAACTCACTGCTTTCTCCGGTTGCTTTTGCTTTTTTCCAATATTCGAGCGCTTTGCTTTGTTCGTTGAGCTTGTAGAGGATATCGCCATAATGCTCCAATATTGTTCCGCTTGCCCCATCATCCAGCTTTACGGCTTTTTTAATCCAGTAGAGTGCATCTTCATAAGCCCCCATTTTGTAGTAAACCCATGCATAGGTATCCATGTTCGATACATTTTCGGGATCGAGATTAACAGCTTTGGCCGCCATTTTCAAGGCCTCATCAAGCCTTTCGCCCTTGCCAGCCAGGTGATAGGCATAATTATTGAGAGCCACCGAATTTTCGGCGTTGAGCTCCAGGGTTTTATCATAAAACCTAAATGATTCCTGATCATTGCCCAATTCATGATGTACTTCGGCCAGGTAGTTATAAAACTCTCCCAGCAAAACATTATTCCCAAAAACCAGCTTCTGCCCTGTCTGAAGCAATTTCAAAGCCTGATCAAAGTTTTTCTGATCGAAATAGCCAAATGCACCAAGCAAATAAGGGATCGGCTGTTCGGGAAACAGTTTTATCGCCCGCTCAGCATCCAGCGCAAGGCGATCATACTTTTGCAGGTTTAGTTCAGCAAACAACATGCCTTCCCAGGCCCTGTAAACACTACTGTCGATGGCTAATCCTGCCCGGTAGTTCTTCAGTGCGTTGTCGTATTCTTTCCTGTCCTGATAAACATCTGCCAGCATCAGGTAACCAAAACCATTGTCAGGATGTGTTTTGGTAAGCAGCTCGCCAATTTGCCGGGCTTGCTTGATGAGGGTATCGGGTGGCAGCTGTTGATTTCCCCAATAGGGAATGATTTGCAGCTTCGTCTTGATATCAAGCGATTCATTGGCAAGTGCCAAAAGCAGCTCATTAAAAGCATTATTAAGCTCGCCCTCTTCCATATAATACTCATAAAGCGAAACATGAACATAGGGGTCGTTGGGATCAAGGCGTTTGATCTGCTGATAAGCTTCAAAGGCTTTTTTCTTGTCACCATTTTTTCTGTAAAGCTCCGCCAGCATAGCCTGATAACGCACTTCGTAGGGAAAAGCCGCTGCCAGATTTTCAATCTCCTGAATGGCCTTTTTAGGCTTATTGATAGAAAGATAGATTTGTTTTTTTTGCAGGCTAAGCATTTCATTCACACCAATTTGCCTTTCTATCTCGTCGAAAACAGTAATGGCTTCGTCGTATCTTTCGAGCAGCAACAATGCTGAGGAGAGTTCGCCAAAATAATCGGTATTGCTTGGATCATCTTTGAGCAGCTTGCGGTAAATATCGGCATAGGCCTCGTAGTTTCCCTGATGTTTGTAGATCTGTCCGAGCCGAATCTGATACCATTTATTTGCAGGATTGAGCTTTGCTGCCTTTTCCATGATTTGCTCTGCCCTATTGATTTCGCCTTGACGTGCATAAAGCTCGCTTAGCTCATACATGCTGGCATGATCTGTTGAATCTGCTGCCAGTGCCTGCTGAAAATACTTTATCGCGCGCTCACTATTTCCGGCAAGGCGCTCCTTGAGACCATCAGCGAAATAAACAGCATTGCGTCTGCTGTTGCCGGCATGTGCAAGGGAATCCTCTCTTGAACCTTCCTGAGCAACCGCAGCAGAAAAAACTGTTAAAAAAATAATCAGAAAGAAATAGTGAAATCGGAAGTTCCGAATAGCCATCATATTGTGCAAGCTTATGTTATTCTTCGAGTTGATTAAAATCGCCCAGGCTAAAACTTTTGGCTTTGGCACGCAGGCTGACATCATTGCCAATCATACTGTTTTCAATAATTTGATTTTCGATCAGCGTATCATTCTGAATGATACTGTTTTTTATGATGGAATTGCTAATGACGGTATTTTTTCCCACTGAAACCCAGGGGCCAATCACCACATTACGCAATTGAACAGATTCGGCAATAAAGCAGGGTTCAATGATGATGGCATCATCAATATCTGAATTGGGATGCAGTAGTGTTTCCTTGTCCTGAACCAATTCGAGCACACGCCTATTGGTTTCTACGGTAGCATCCTTATTGCCACAGTCGAGCCATTCGGTAACGGTTTCCGTATGGAAAGCCGTTCCCTGTTTCATCATATTTTGCAGACCATCGGTGATGCCATATTCGCCTCCGGTAGTAATTTTTTGGTCGAGCAGGTACTGTAATTGTTCCTTGAGATAGCCGCCATCTTTGAAATAATAAATACCAATAATTGCCAGATCGGAAACAAACTTTTCAGGCTTTTCATAAAAACCCTCGATACTTCCATCCCCCTGAAGTTTAACCACACCGAACTGCTCGGGATTATTCACACGGTTTACCCAAATAATACCATCCTTAGTGCTATCCAATTTAAAGTCAGCTTTGAAAAGCGTATCGGCATAGGCCACTACAACTTTTCCGGTAAGTGCCTCGCCTGCGCATAAGATGGCATGAGCTGTGCCCAAAGCCTCCAGCTGATAGTGAATGCTGCCTTTGGCTCCCACGGATTCGGCAATTTGCAACAACCCCTGCTCTGTCTTCTTTCCAAAATTGCCGATCACAAACGCAATTTCGTCTATGGGTTCATCCACCACTTTGGCGATGTCCTCAACAAGGCGCTGCACAATAGGCTTTCCGGCAACCGGAAGCATGGGTTTTGGCGTAGTAAGTGTATGAGGCCGCATGCGTTTTCCCATGCCGGCCATGGGTATGATAATATTCATTGGGTACTATTTTTCTTGTTTCTAAGGAATTAATTTTATGATAGTCTATTTTCCGGTATGGCCGAATCCACCGGCACCACGCACTGTTTCGGTAAGCTGTTCAACCTGAATCCACTGCGCATTTTCGTGCTTAGCAATGATCATTTGCGCGATTCTTTCGCCATTATTAATCACGAAATCCTGATCGGAAAGATTTACCATAATTACTTTTATTTCGCCGCGATAGTCGGCATCAATGGTTCCGGGTGTATTGAGCAAAGTGATGCCACTTTTGATGGCCAGCCCGCTTCTGGGTCTGATCTGTGCTTCGAAGCCAAGTGGCAGCTCAATAAATAATCCTGTTGGTATCAAAGCTCTTTGCAGGGGCTTCAGCAAAACAGCCTCTTCCAGATTGGCGCGCAGATCCATTCCGGCTGATGCGTCTGTTTCATAGGCTGGCAAAGGATGCGCGGAGTTGTTTACGATATTAATCTTCATAAATTATCTTGTTTCGGACAAAATTGTTTTAAACAGTATTTTTGAGTTAATGTCTTAGATTTTTAAAACTGTCAGCAAAAATAGGGATTATTCGGGCGACCGCTTCCGTTAAAAAAGTAAAAATCAGGAAATTCTCTGCGCATTACGAAAGCCTTTGTACTCCGATAAAACAGCTACTACCACGAAAACAGCGAAGAGTAGCCCGTTGAACAACAAACGGATAAGCAATTCGTCGGGATGCACGGCTACGGAAACAAAATAGAGCCCAAGTGCCAAAATGAGGTAAAGCAGGAATCGTTTCACTTTATAAGGAATCGGATAAACCTTTTTTCCCCAGAAATAGGAAATGATCATCATGGTTGAATAGCATGCCAGATGCGCCCAGGCAGCCCCGGTATAGCCCATAACCGGAATCAGGAGGATGTTGGCAAGCAGTGTGATGGAGGCTCCAATAAGCGCAATTACCGCGCCATTTCGGGTGCGGTCGGTGAGTTTGTACCAGACAGACAGGTTGAAAAACACCCCATAAAAAAGGTTGGCGATCAAGACGATCGGAACAATATTCAGTCCAGAGCGAAACTCAGGGCCGAGAAAATATTGAAACACATCAATAAACAAGGTGATGCCCAGGAAAATAAATAATCCACTGATGACGAAATAGTTGAGTACTCTGGCAAACAATTCGGGGCTGTCTTTTTTCTCTGCCTCCGCAAAAAAGAAAGGCTCGGCAGCAAAGCGGAACATCTGGATAAAGAGCGTCATCAGCACGCCCAGCTTGTAGTTTGCACCGTAAATACCGAGCTGCGCCATAGCCGTTTCCCGATCGGGCAACAAATACTTCAGCAGGATTTTATCAATCACTTCATTCACCATGCCTGCCAAACCCACCACCAACACGGGTAAGGCATAGCTCAGCATGGGTTTGAGTAGGCTGTTGTCCCAGCTAAACGAAAACCGCTGTAGTTGTGGCCACAACAGCACCAAACTCAACAAACTGGCAATCAGATTGGCCACAAAAACCCAAAGCAACAAACTGGCATTATTCCCAAAAATTTCGGTCGCAAACTGCATGGACCATTCCGGAATAAGCAATATAAACAATACATTCAAGCCGATATTTAAGCCCACGTTCAAAATCCGGATGGTGGCGAAGCGACGGGCCTTATTTTGCTTGCGAAGCAAGGCAAAAGGTATAGCTGTAATGGCATCAAGTGCTACGATCAGCCCGACGAAAACGATGTATTCCGGATTTCCGGCATATTGGATCAATTCAGCAACCGGCCCATAAAAGAAAACCAGGAGGGCGATAAATACGGCAGAAGTAGTCAGAATGGCCGATAAAGCTGCATTAAAAACCTTATTGGTATTTTCTTTTTGAGCAAATCTGAAAAAGGCTGTTTCCATGCCATAGGTAAGCAACACCAGAAAAAAGGCAACATAGGCGTATAGCTCCGTCATCTGACCGTAATGTTCGTCAGAGAGCACACGGGTATAGAATGGCACCAGCATATAATTGAGCAGGCGCGGGATGATCGTTCCCATGCCGTACACTGCGGTTTGCCCTGCCAGGCTCTTTATTGGGTTTGTTGCCATTTTGAAAGCAAAGTTAGCTTATCTGTTCACACGGGCAAGTTTTTTACGTGGGGGATTGGGGGCTAGAGCAGAAAAGTGATTTCTAAGACCAACTAATCAAAAAAAACCTGCCATGAAAATTAATGACAGGTTCAATTTCTGATTACAAAATCAGACAAAATCACAAGATTATATCCTGTTATTCAACAACTAGCTTTTGTGAAAATAGAATATTCTCGCCTTTCAGCGTATATTGATAAACGCCACCAGGCAAATCTGAAGTATTAAGCGTGATGGTGTGTTTGCCGGCAAGGGTATGTGCCTGATAAAGCTTTTTGACAAGCTTCCCTGACATATTAAAAAGCGATATTTCTATCTGTTGTGGGTCTTTCAAATCAAAAAATATTTCGGTACGATCTTTTGAAGGGTTTGGGTAATTGTACATATTAACGGGATTGATGTTGTTGTGGGGCACATTTGTAGCAATGTCTTTTTTAAGCAATTCGCCAAATGACCCTACCGCATATCCCGTAGTGCCAACAAGTGTAACATCAAGCATGGTATTGCCGTTGCCTTCAACCGTTGCAGATTCCCAGTTTAATCCACCATCAAAAGTTTCAAAGATGTATGTAGTGCTCATGTAGTCGCCTCCAACTGCAGCACCATAAGAATTGTCCAGAAAGTCAATGCCAAAGAAAAATACACCCGGAAAGAGCAGTGCATCCCAAAATTGGTCATTCCAGTCAACGGATGTAGTGATAAAACCATCACCCAGAAATGTATTTCCTACGGTAAATCCGTCGTTGCTGCTAAAAAAGTAGCAATCGTAAGCAGTAGCTTCGTATCCAGTATTGTTGTTTGTCGGGTAATAGGGCTGACCATCCCATGTTTGACCGCCATCAAGTGTATATCCTGCAAGAGGCTGGAATATGGCATTCTTTCCGAACACAGCTCCGAAATCGCCACCAGCCATGCAAGCTGAGTTGTAATCATTCATAAAGCCACCTTCGATATAAGTCCATGATAAACCCCAATCTTCTGACCAAATTATAGTGTTACCGGTAGCTCCTGCAATACCATGACCGCTTTGCAGATCGACCGAAACACCATTGATATTGTATCCCTGTCCACTTTCCTGGACAACATCCCAATTGTCGCCGCCATCGTTCGAATACAAAACAATCCCTTGATCACCGCCAATGATCACACGGTTTTCGTCGATGTATTGTATGTCGTTCAGGCCGTTATTAAGTCCTAAGTCGATCGTTATCCAGGAATCACCTCCATCTGTTGTTTTCATGATCAGACCCATCATGCCAACAACAATTCCGGTAGTTTCATTGATAAAGTCAACAGCTTTCAGTTCGTTCGTGGTTCCTGTTTCCTTCAATTTCCATTTCGTCTGGCACATTATTGTATTAGAATAACTTATCAATACAAGGAATAACAAAAAAATCGGTGTAACTTTTTTCATGACAGTAAGTTTGTTATTTATGAATACTAATTTGACGTGACAAAACTACAAGCAGAAAGTTCTTAAAACAATCACTGGCTGGTGCAGATTTATAATCCGTATCCGGAAAAACTAAAAATTAACAGCATAAGCTGGTTTTCTTGTTCTTTCGCAAGCTTCCTGCTGCAGGCATTTTGTTTTCTAGTTTCACCCCAGGAAATGACGTTTCTTACACAAATCTCATCGACTTTCGTTTCAACAAAATCCACAGGCCTGCTCAAATTGCTTTGGGCAACTTAATGAGGAAGGTTGTTCCTTTGCCTTCTGCCGACTTGAAAGAAATGCTGCCGTTGACAGTTTTAATTATTTGATCCACAATAGATAAGCCCACTCCCATTCCACTTGATTTTGTCGTGAAGTTGGGCGTGAAAAGCTTTTTCTGTTCGGCCGTGTTCATGCCTTTACCATTATCGGTAATGGCAATCAATACATTGTCGTTGTCTGAACTCAGGTTGATATGAATTTTCCCATCGGCCTGATGTCCAATGGCCTGAACCGCATTCTTGATCAGATTGGCAAATGCACGGCCTAAATTCTTCTTATCTGCCAACACCCAATAAGCGTCCCCGGATGTGGTGTCAATTTCTATCTCAATATTTTTCCTGCTGTTGTACAACAAAGCTGTCCGCTTGATTAAATCAGCTATTTCAAGCTTTTCGGGCGCATTCACCGGCATTTTGGCAAAATCAGAAAAAGCACTGGCGATCGCTGCCAGGGTATCAATCTGCTCGATTAGGGTTTGCATTGTCCGTTGAAATTTTTGCTCCATATCAGCATCCTGCTGGTCCCACGACCGCTTGAGGTGCTGCACGCTCAGGCGCATGGGCGTAAGTGGATTCTTGATTTCGTGAGCTACTTGCTGCGCCATCTCGCGCCAGGCGGTTTCGCGTTCGGAGCGTGCCAAAAGCTCTGCACTTTTGGCGAGTTCGGTAATGAGCTGGTTATACTGATTGACCAATTGCCCGATTTCATCCTCACTGTGCCAGCGAATAGGTTCATTATTTTGATCAATGCGTACTTCCTTCATCTTAGCCTGAATCATCAGCAAAGGCTTTGTTAGCTTACGTGAGAATAACAAAACCACCAAAGCAAACAAACCGCTCAACAACAGAAATATATTGATGTAGGTTAATAAAAAGTTGGATATTTCATTTCTCAATTCCGTTTCCCGGGCAAAATACGGCAGATTCACAAAAGCTGCCGCTTTGCCATTGAGCTCTCTAAAAGTGGCATAACTCGAATAAAACGACCCCCGGCCAATGGATTCCTGATGTAAAAAAAGATATTCGTTGCCCGAACGCAAAGCAGCAAATGCACTGGGATTCATTTTTGTAGAAATCAATTTCGTTTCAAAAATTTCGGGACGTGAGGTGGCGATCAAATTGCCGTTGATGTCGTAAAGGTTGATGTCAGAAAAGAAAACTTGGGAAAATTTGCGTAGCAACTCATGCAAATAAGGCGACAGATCAGCGTCTAAAATATTTTCGTTGCTGAGCTTATGCTCTAATTCAATGAGTATGGATTGGGTGCGTTCGATCAAAAAATCGTCAGACTTTTGCTGATATATGCCTCTGATATAAACAGTTGAGGTTACGCCAATAATAAAAAACGATAACATTAAGGTACTCAAACTAAATATTTGAAGCTTAAACCTGAAGCTCGAAAAGTCCATAAATAATTGTCCGCGATAGAAGCCTAAGCCAATAATCAGGAATCCCAAAATCGCCAGCAGAAACGTAAAATAGGAGAATGGCGCGATGATATCAATCAGTTTCTTCTGAGGTTTGCTAACAATTAGTCCATCGCCAATGGCGCTTTCGTGGTACAAATGCCGAAAGCCATTTTGATTGGCTATGCCCTGCTGATCAAAGTTAAACTGACCAATATGGGAAGGATAAAAGTAATTGCCAAACTTATAAATCAACACACTATCCTGATAGTTGGCCAGCGAATATTTTGACAGCAATTTATTGTATCCCTTTGATTCATCGACGAGTAGCTCGGGATAGCCCAAGCCTTCAGGAATATATTTGAAGTAATATTCTATAAATAAGGTAACATCTTTTGTGATCAGCGGATTTTGATTTAATTGAATTACAGCGAGATAATAAGAACCCAATAAATTGTCTTCCATATAGTACAAATTCGGCGACATGGATGATTTGAGACCAATATTACCAACCGTTTCGGAAAAATAGGCCTGACAATTGGTTAAAAAGTCGCCCGGCTTGATTAATAATTCATCCTCCGGATCGCAGAGTGTAACACTCATATTGTATTTTTCGAGGTAGGAATGTGAATAATTATGCTTTAAATAAGCTAATAATTCTGACTCTAAATCAAGCTGTTCGTCCTGCGGATTGTTTATCCATTGCGCGACAACGGTATCCGATAGTATATGGGCATACACGCTTTTATACACAAATTCAAACATTGGATCTGCTTCCATACTCAACTGTAATGCAGTAAGTTGCTGTTCGCTTTCGGCTTTTCGGGTATTCTCAGTATAAAACAAAAAAGTGAGCAGCGCTGCAAAAAGTAACAAAGACCAGGTATATAATATTTGGTTAGAAGACAGCTTATTTTTATCCGAAAACCAAATAAAGAGACTAAAAAGTACTATTGAAAAAACCACCGCTATAGAATCACCAAGGCCTAAATAATAATTGAGAAAGGCAATCAAGCCATTCAGCAACACAAATAAGCCTATGGCCTGAATTTTCGGATCGTTAGCCTGCTGGAAAAGGGCTACTAATTTATGAAATATGATATAAATAGAAACCGTTATCAAACTGATATACAAGAATATAAAATAACTAAATAGATTAAAATTGTACAGCTCGGTAAAGGATAAGGGTGCGTGGGCTTCAAAAATAAGCTGACGCACGGCATACACATAAAAATTGACAAGAAAAATGATGAAAACGGATAGAAATAGGTAGCGCCAAACCCAATTGAGTTTCAGTTTTCTTTCAGGAATATAGGCTTTGAAAGCAAGCGCAAGTGCACAAAAGTTAAAACTATCGAGGGCCAAAAATCCAAAACTCTGGTTAAACAATCCATAACCCATTTTCTGCGCATCGAACAGCTCTGATTGAAAAAGGGAAAGTTCTCCAGAAAAAACAGTGAGCAGCATCCGGCTGAGTAAAATAGAGATTAAAATCATCCAAAAAGTTAGCGTGCTTCTTTTTTTGGATCCGGCATAATGGGTGGAAAGATCAATAACGAGTAAATAAAAAATTGACAAAATAGTCAGCAGCAGAAACAGCAAAAAGAAAGCGTTACTTATGCTCATCGAATAAGTCCATTCAAAATTTACGGCAAAGTTGGTTTCCTCGCCATCAATTCGAATAGTGTATTGCCCCAGCTCTTTCTCCGTAAAATCAATTTTCAGTTGCTGCGGAAAGATATCACTCACGAAATTATCTACCAAATAGTCGTTCTGAAACGGAAAATCCAGGTAAATCGGTCGAAGCAAAAAGACTTCCAACGAATCATTTGAATGAGGTATTGTTCTCTCCAAAAACAACGACTGATAATAGCCATTAGACAACTGAACCAGACTGCTTTCATTTTTCATTAGCAGGCGTTCGCTGCTATCAGGAAGGCTAAGATTGGAGTTCCAAAATACAAGAGAATCCTGTTTATAAAACAAAACCAGCAGATTCCTATTTGAATACATTTCGACAAAAAATGGTGTTTCAAAAGGATTTACTATAGACTTATGATCGCTATCGTTAATAAGCTGAGCCGCTTCTTCGAGTTCCTTTTTGTTTTCGCTGAGTACCGATTCAAGTTTCTGGACGAGCTTGTCCCCTTTTATTTGATTAGAGAAATAGGCGCTGGCTAAAATATAAGTCAGCAAGCTAACCACAAATGCGAGCAATAAATAATTCCTTCTTTTCATTGAATCGAATTTCCAAAATATTCAACCACTAAAGTAAGCTGTTTCTTTGGCATATTCATCAAAGTCTGAATTTAATCAAAAAAAATGAGGCCTTTAGACGCATTATAACAGCAAAAATAATTTTTTCCGAACAATACTTCACACGGGCACAAAATGAATAAAAAAAGGCTTAAAAACACGCAAAAAGTGAAGCTCAATGCTTTTCTTCTTCGACAATAGCCAGCATCTCAATACTTATTTTTTGTTCGTATCTTACTGATATATAACTATTTAAAGTTTATCTCCTTCTCCATGCTATCGGTAATTTCTACAAAATAAATACTGTTATAAATCTGTATATCAATATTTTACAGCGGTTTTTGCGTCTATCGAAGTCGTTAAGTCATCCTTACTTTGTGGAAAGATTGCATTCGAGACTTGTGCTTTCCTTAAGATTTAAGTGCCGTTGTTGGTAGTGAATATTTTGAAGTCAAGCAAAGCGAAACGACCAAACTCAATTGACAAACGCTACTTATTTGTTTTGTTGTAAAAATACATAAGGCTCGAGTAGTTTCCAGTTCTCCTTGCTTTTAAATTAGAAATGAATCCATTTATTCCGGCGCGTAGCAATGGCAAATTATGTTTGCTGTATTTTTCGCTTAAAAGTGATACGTAATAAGCATCCCATTTCATAGGAACGATTTTGTCTTTCTGCAATGGAAACTTATTTATTAAAGCAGCAAAGCTTTCCGGATTAAAATGATAAAGGTGGCGTGGAACGTCATAGCCTGCCCAATACATCTTATACTGTTTGGCATCCCAAGAGAGATTGTTTGGTAAGGCAACAACAAGTCTTCCTCCCGGTTTTAAGATTCGGATAATTTCAATTAATAAGGCATCCAAATCGTGCACATGTTCCAGCACATGAAACATGGTAATCAGGTTAAAAGAATTATCCGATAATTTATTTATTGCTGAAACATCCTCCGCGAAAATTTCATGTTTTTCAGCAACAACTTCTCTGGCTTGTTCATTTGGTTCAAGTCCCCTGACGTTCCAGCCACATGACTTCGCGAAGGCTAAAAAATCTCCAATCCCGCAACCAATATCCAACAAGCTGCCTTTTTCTAAATCCTTCGTGACTTGCTTAAACTTGGTTTGAATATTTATTTTTTTAATCCCATTATACATTGCCGGAACAATACCCTTTGTTTTGCCTCCATGGCTAAAATATTCCTGCGAATCATAATAGCGTCCAATTTTTTCAAGCGTTGGTTGCGGCCAGGTAAAAAGTACTCCACACGATTCACATAACACAAGTTCGAATTCCTCAGCTGTGAGAAAATAATCCTTCACCTTAATTTCAGTTTTTAACTGTGTGCTTTTACAAACCGGACAAATATTACTCATATATTTTTTAATATGTTCCACGTGAAACTTTTAACTATCTTCCTAAATAGATGGCTAATACAGAAATATCGGAAGGAGAAACACCACTTATTCTACTCGCCTGACCCAAGGTTTCCGGTCTAATGCTTTCCAATTTCTCACGAGCTTCAAAAGAAAGTGATTTCAGTTGCTGAAAATCAAAGTCAGGCCGCAGTTTGACGTCTTCAAGGCGCATTAACTTGTCAGCCATTTCTTTCTCCTTTCCAATATAACCTTCGTATTTTATTAGAATTTCTGTTGCTTCTATAACTTCGTTCGTATAATTACGAAACGCATCCTGTTTGTTAAAAATCTCTGAAAAATCACTAATTAATTTCTCCAGATTTATCTGTGGTCTCAGCAAGATATTCGCTAACTTCACCTTTTGGTTTATTGGCGCAGTATCCTGCGCTACCAAATGCCCATTTATTACTTCCGGGCTTATACTTTCCTTTTTGAGGAATTGTGTAAACTCTTCTATTTGTTTCGCCTTTTGTACATATTGTTCTAACCTTTCGTCCGAAGCCAAACCCAATTTATGCCCCAAAACAGTAAGCCGGGCATCGGCATTATCTTGTCGCAATAAAATCCTGTATTCAGCACGACTTGTAAACATGCGATAGGGTTCGTCAACGCCTTTGGTGATCAGGTCATCTATTAAAACACCAATATAGGCTTCAGATCTTTTTAAAACAAAGGGTTCTGCCTCATTAATTTTCAAATGCGCATTAATTCCTGCCATGATACCCTGTGCAGCTGCCTCTTCATAACCTGTAGTGCCATTAATTTGACCGGCAAAATACAATCCCGCGACCAATTTAGTCTCCAGTGTGTGTTTCAATTGTTCCGGTGGAAAATAATCATACTCGATTGCATAGCCCGGTCGAAATATTTTAGCCTTTTCGAAGCCTTCTATTTCACGCAGGGCTTTGAGCTGAATATCATCCGGCAGGGATGAGCTAAATCCGTTGATATAATATTCAATAGTATTCCAGCCTTCTGGTTCAACAAACAGCTGATGCGCATCCTTATCTGAAAATCGTTCTACTTTATCTTCAATACTCGGGCAATAACGCGGGCCAATACCACCAATTCGACCATTAAACATGGGCGAAAACTTAAATCCAGTCCTTAATGTATCATGCACCTTTTTGGAAGTATAGGCCATATAGCAAGACCGCTGCGTGGTTATTGCAGGCTTTTCGAGAAAAGAAAAGCCTTTGATCTCTTCATCTCCCTTTTGTTCAATCAATCTACCAAAATCAATTGTTCTGCCGTCAACACGCACTGGTGTACCCGTTTTCATTCTACTGGCAGAAAACCCGATCTCCATTAATTGCTCAGATATGCCTTTACTAGCGTTATCGCCCATTCGCCCTCCACTGAAGCTCTTTTCTCCGATATGGATTTTTCCATTCAAAAAAGTGCCGTTTGTCAAAACCACAGCTTTTGTTTCGATAAGGTGGCCCATACCTGTTTTTACGGCGGTAATTCTGTTATCCTTCACGACCACTCCAACAACCATATCTTGCCAAAAATCCAGATTAGGTGTATTTTCCAACATGCGACGCCATTCCATCGAAAACATCATTCGGTCGCTCTGAGCCCGCGGACTCCACATGGCAGGTCCTTTAGATTTATTAAGCATGCGGAACTGAATCATTGTACGATCTGTTACCAATCCGGAATAGCCGCCTAGTGCATCTATTTCACGCACAATTTGGCCTTTTGCAATCCCGCCCATAGCAGGGTTGCACGACATTTGAGCAATAGTTTGCATATTCATCGTAACAAGCAAAACTTTGCTTCCTAAATTTGCAGCCGCAGCAGCAGCTTCAGAACCCGCGTGGCCTGCTCCAACAACAATTATATCATATTTCTCAAATAGCATATTTTTAGTCTCTTTTAATAGTTTGTTTCACGTGAAACAATAGTATAAGTAATTAGTCTTCTGTGGTTAAGGGCGCAAAGATAGGCATTTTTCTTCCTCAGCTCGCATAATAGCCTGTTCTGAAGTTGTTTTGTCCTCATAGCCCATCAGATGGAGCACGCCATGAATCATTACACGATGTAATTCAACCTCAAATTCTATTGCAAGGTTTTTCGCATTATCCTTTATTCTATCCAGACTGATATATAATTCGCCCGATATAATAGCAGAACTTTCCGAAGCGGGAAATGTAATGATGTCGGTAAAATAATCATGTTGCAAAAATGTCTGGTTGATATGCAATAAATAATTATCCGAACAAAATAAAAAAAAGACCTCACCGGTCTTTTTTCCATATTGTTTTATGACCCGCATGATCCAATCCTTTGTCTTCCTATTAGCAGATTCGGGTAATGCTAAGTCTATAGCTTCAAAATGAATCATGGATTCTAAGATTTGTTCTCTTTTTAGGGTTAAAATAGCTTTCCAAAGTCTGAATGCGTTCAGCTGCTAATTTACGATTCAAACTATCAGATTCCAAAACAAACTGAAATCGAAAATTAGTGTCATCAAAAATAATCTCATCAGCAATAAGCGCTAATTTCTGTCCGATTAGGCTTGGCTTATCCGACGAGAACAAAGCAGAAATTGCGGCATAAAAAATACCATCAGTTTCCCCGCTTAGAACCACTCCATTGTGATCTATACTAACTACAAAGCCAATCTGTGAATCAGGAAATTGATCCAACATATATTCAACAATCTCATTTCCAACGACTTGTAATTCTGAAGTTAACACTTCATCTTCAAACTGAGCTGTTGCTAATTGAGCTATAAAATATTCATAAGCTCTTATGGCTTCGTGTTTTCCAAGCTTATTAATAACCAGTTTTTGAGTTACTTCTTGCATTTCTTCTAAAAAAATATTCGTTATTCTTTGATCTGTAATAAGGTCTTAGCTCCAATGGATTAAGTCTGATCATATCAGTCTGCTCCTTTAATATCCTTTTATACTCAATTTCGTCTGTAAAGTTACCAAAATTATCATCTTTAAATTCCTTGGATTCTCTCTTTTCTTCCTGCTCTCTTTTTTGTTCACTCTTTTCAGATTCCAGCATGCGGCTGACAATCTCATTCTGTCGTTCGATTAATCGCTGATTGAGTCGTTTGTTGACCAAATCTTCTTCCAGTTTTTCCATTTCAGAAATAATCTCTTTCAATTCGGTTTCCTCAAGTCTTCCTTCAGCCTGTAAGCCATTGAGAAATTGTTGCATGCGTTCTCGTATTGCTTCTTGCTGAGCAGCCATACGTGCCATTTGCTCACTCATGCCGGGTTTGCCTTGCCCCTGCTCTTTGCCGGATTGCTTCCGCATTTCTTCAAGCATTTTTCCAAGCTCCTCCTGCATCTGACGCATCTCCTGCATTTGTTTTTGTCCCATGGATTCCCCAGGTTTTGGTTGTCCCTGTGCATTCATCGGACTAGGCATTCCCATGCTGTTTTCCATATTCTCAAGGGACTCTGCAATCATCAGCGCCAAATTATTCATAGCCATAAAGGCGTATTGCTGCGATGCCAGGGCTTGACTTACCCTAAATTCGTTCATTTGCTCCAATGCTTCTTCTATCCTGAAATCAATGCTTTTGAGTTCATCAAAAATAAAATTCTCTATCATCGGCTGCCGGTTGGCCAAGGCCCTGAGAGAATCTCTCACAATTGTGAAATTATCCGTAAGTTCATTTTGCCTGCGCACTAGCTCATTAAAGCCGGGATCGTCGCGGTGAATCTCACTTAAGCTGATCAGCAGCTCTTCCTGACTTAGTGAACTCCGCAACACATTCTCTAGCAGCAGGCGCATCGTTCGGGCATCTTCCATTTGTTGTTGCTGCATACTCATCTGCATCGACATTTGCAGCATATTCGCCATTTTTTTCATCTTCTCACCCGCAGAACTCTTCTTCTGGCTTCCCTCCTGTGGTTTATTTTGCTGCATTTGCTCCTCAGCCGAGTCCAACTCTTCTTTGATCTCTTCTTCTATACTATCTGTTTCTTCTAGTTGTAAAGGCTTGCTCAATTCTTCGTTTTTCTGTCGGATTGAATCCAGCTTTTTCTGCATGTCTCCAAACGCTTCTTGCTCTTCCTGCAGCGAATTGTCCGTAGAATCGGATTGTTCCGCATCAGGCTCCTCCTTCTGAAGCTCATCTCCAAGTTTGTTGAGCTCTTCAATCAAATCGCGCATATCCTTTTCTACTTTCAACTGCTTAAGCAGATTCAGGTTACGATCTAATAAATCCTCCATTTTAAAATTTTCCTTCTTCATCTCCTGAAGCATTTGCTGCATATCGTCCTTCGACAATTCCTCCATCATTTTTTGAATCTCTTCCATGATTTTTTTCATCTCGTCGGAAACTACCTCATCGAAAAGTTCATTGATCTGTTCTTGTTTACGCAGCAAATCTTCGTCCATCAAACTATTCTCTTTCTGAAACTCATTGAGTTTTTTTTGCTCCTCACGCATCTCCATCCAGTCATTTTTAAGCTTTTCCTGTCGCTCCAGCAGATCCTCAAGTCGTTTTTTGTCTTGCCAATCGGCTTCTTGCTTCAGCGCAAGTTCCTTCATCAACTTCTCCAGGTCTTTTTTGATTTGATCTGTCGCATTTTTCGTTTCTTCTAGTTTTTCATTCAGGCCTTTTTCCCTGTCCTGTGCCAGCGAATCGAGCTCCCTTATTCCAGGAATAGCAAGCGTAAAAGGCTTGGATTTGGCGCTTTTTGGGCCATTAACAGCATCATTGTCCCAAATACGAAAATAGGCCTCTACCCTGTCGCCGGGAGCCAGATTCGCACTATCCGCGAAAAAAGCGTGAAAAAATGTTTGCCTGATGCGGTCTTTCTCCAGGTAAATGTCCTGCTGAAATTCACGCGACGCTTCGTTGGTTTCAGGGTCAATAATGGTATAGAAAAAATGCAATTTGCTAAACCCATAATCATCGGTAACTCCCCCTGAGAAATAAAAATTCCGCCCCAAATCTTCCGTAACCATTTCGGCAACAATCTCGGGAAAAGCATCAGCAATCATCTTCAAATTCAATTCGAAAACCTCATCAGCCGGTGACCATTTATTAGACGAATGGATAACCAATTTCTCATTAGTCAAAAGCTGAAAATCATAATTCCAACGATTATCTTCCTTTACCAGCGTTTCTGACGTGCTATCCGACCTATAAATTTTCATATCGTCAGTGTCGCGCACATACACGTCTATCGAAACCTGGCTTCCTTCAGCCACATAAAAGCTTGACTTTGATTTCTCAGTATTCGGGTCAAGGCGGGTGTAGGCAGGAGGCACAATATGGGCTTCATAAGCCAGAATTACGGGCTTGGGGAAAATGTGCAGCGTAAGCGGTTTACTTTGATAAGCGCCTCCTTCAATATGAAAAGGAATATTCCTGCCTACCTTCTTAAAAGTGTAGTTAAACTGATTGACCGATTCACGCTCCATCAACAATTTTCCGCCATTGGTGGCCACATAAAAAGCAGCAGGAATTTCATCACCCTCAACTTTTATGCTGAACGAAAAATCATCATTTTGCATAGCCGTTAGCGAATCTTCGGGTAAAATAACCTGATAAGGCAACGGTTTAATGAAAGCTTGATTGTATCTGGCAATACGATTGCCGGATTCCACATAAAAATCAGGTTTGAGAATAAAAACCGTAAAAAATACGATTACTGCAAGCAGAAAATATGGCAAGAACTTTAAGCTGCTTTTAAAATCAATGGCTTCGGCAAACCGATACCGACCTAGCTCATTGCTTCTATGGCTAATTGTAGCAGCCAGCAAATCACTTTGTTTATCGCTAAGCGCCATATTTTCAAGTTGTAAGGTATTCAACAACTTGTCATCAATTTCGGTAAAATGCTGACCAATTAGCCTTGCAGCCTGTGTTTGGCTCATCTGCTTTCTAAAAAAAAGCAATTGATAAAGCGGCCAAATGATCAGATAACCAATAATCCAGGCCAGACCCGACAGATAAATGATAAACAAAACCAGCCGGCCGCTCTCAGGTAACCAAAGCAAATATTCGAGTCCGCTCAAAGCCATCACCAGTACTAACAGCATCAACAAGCCAAGCAGCAAGCCTTTCACCAGACGATTTGCATAATATCTTCTGGAGAATTCATGAATTTTTGGAATTAAAGCAGACAGCTGTTTGCTCATGGATTTGTACTTTTTTTGGTCATTTATTGAACGTTGCTTACAAATGATTGTTACTTTAGCGCACAAATATACACATTACACAAGGCAATTCTTTTCTGAAAAAAATCAAATCCCATGAGAAAGTTTATACTTATTTTTATCTTATTCATTATTTTTCAACCACTTATGTCTCAAAATAACGATCTGCATGTGCACGACCGTTATTGCAGGCATTATCCCGAACAAGCCGAAACACCCTCCTTTGCATACCGTAACGACTGGCAGAGCGATCTTGTTCACGACTATGACGTTACTTTTTACTTTTTAGATATTGCGGTTTCCAGTACTTCCATTCAGGTGGGTGGCACGATAGAAATTCACGCAACTGTTGTAGCAGAAAACTTCGAAACTTTCGCTTTTGAGTTAAATGCTTCGCTTTCGCTGGATGCCGTTACTTTTAACGGAGTTGCAGCAGATAGCTGGACCTGGGAAGGCGATAATGTGCTTGTTGATGTGCCTGCTTTAGAAGCCGGAGACACTTTTATCGCAACAATTACATACGGCGGCACTCCTCCTACCGGCGGTTTCTTTTCGGGAATCACAAACGATTACTCAAACGCCTGGCAAAAAGACGTTACCTGGACGCTTTCTGAACCCTTTGCCGCAAAAGACTGGTGGCCCAATAAGCAGGTTCTGACTGACAAAGCTGATTCTGTGTGGGTTTTCTTAACTACAACAGACACCGAAATGGCCGGCTCACAAGGCTTGCTTACAAACGTTAGTGATATGGGCAACAATCAACTGCGTTACGAGTGGAAATCGAATTATCCCATTGCCTACTACCTTATTTCCTTTGCGGTATCCGACTACCAGGACTACAGCATTTACGCCAAACCTGACGGGCTTGAAAACGATAGCGTTCTGGTACAAAACTTTGTATACAATCACCCCAATTATCTCAATACCTATCAGGACGACATTGATGCCGTTGTGCCGATGATCGAATTATTCTCCGATCTGTATATAATGTACCCTTTCAAGGACGAAAAATACGGGCATGCCATTACGCAGCTTGGTGGCGGTATGGAACACCAAACCATGAGTACCATGGGTAGCTTCTCCTTCAACCTAGTTGCTCACGAGCTTGGTCATATGTGGTTTGGCGACAATGTTACCTGCGCCACCTGGAGCGATATCTGGATCAACGAGGGCTTTGCAACCTACAGCAATTACCTGGCTCAAGAAAAGCTGAATGGCTGGAATTCTGGTCAGAATTTTATGGTAGGCACACAAAACAATGTGATCTCGTCACCGGGTGGTAGCGTGTATATCCCGGAATCCGAAATTAGTCCTGACAATGTATGGCGCATCTTCAATGGCCGGCTCTCTTATGATAAGGGCGCTGCCATTATTCATTTGCTGCGTCACGAAGTAAATAATGATACTATTTTCTTTGAAATCATGAATAGTTTTCAAGCAGCATTTAAAGACAGCACCGCAACAGGCGAAGATTTCAGGATGGTGGCTGAAGAGGTTGCCGAAATGGATCTCGAGCAGTTTTTTAGCCAATGGTACTATGGCGAAGGCTATCCAAAATACGATATTGAGTGGTATATGTTCAACGAAACCTTTAATCTGTACGCTACACAAACCACTTCATCTTCAACGCCGCTCTTCCAGATGACGATGGATTATAAGCTAAATTTCTCTGATGGAACGGATACCACAATCAGGCTTTATCAGGAAGAAAATGTGCAGCATTTTGCCCTCAACCTGAATAAAACGGTAACAAGCGTTCAGGTAGATCCCGATAATTGGACATTTGAGCGTGTTAATAGTATTGTTGTTGGCAACAATGCTGAAGTAAACAGTGAAAATTATTTCAGTGTCTACCCAAATCCTGTCAATAACTTACTGAACATCTCTTTTACAAAAGCTAACGAAACCCGAACACTCGTTTTACGCAATGCTGCTGGCCAGATAGTAGCTAATAAGCAGCTCAGTGAACTAAATAATCAACTGGATATGGGCGCATTGCCAAAGGGAATATATTTTATCGAGATTTACAGTCCATCCGGCAGATCGGTTAAAAAGATTGTGAAATAGAAATTTATTGCGGTAAATTTTCTAAGCCCAAAAGCAGGATATAATACTTTATATAAGCTATTTTATCCTGCTTTTATAATTGTTCGACTCAGATTCTAACAAAATCATCCACCTTATTTTTGGTATCTTTGCAGCCCAAAATTCAACTATTTATGCCGAACAATATTCGTGTCCGTTTTGCGCCAAGTCCAACAGGACCCTTGCATATTGGTGGTGTCCGCACTGCTTTATACAACTACCTTTTTGCCAAAAAAGCCGGCGGAAAAATGATCCTCCGCATCGAAGATACCGATCAAACCCGTTTTGTGCCCGGAGCCGAGCAATATATCATGGAATCGCTGGCCTGGTGCGGTATTCAATTCGACGAAGGTATTGCTGAAGGCGGTGCTTATGGCCCTTACAGGCAAAGTGAACGTCAGTCAAACTATGCGGCCTATTCCGATCAGTTGATCCAATCCGGAAATGCCTATTACGCCTTTGATACCGCAGAAGAGCTCGACGAACTCAGGAAACTGGCAGAAGCTGACAAGAAAACCTTTATCTATAATGCCGAAACGCGCAAAACGCTGCGCAACAGCCTCAACATGAATGATAATGAGGTAAAAAAGCATCTTGAAGAAGGCACACCTTATGTTGTTCGATTTATGATTCCGGAAAATACCAGCATCTCCATGAACGACCTGATTCGCGGAAGTATGACGGTTAAATCGGAAACTTTGGACGATAAAGTGTTGTTTAAATCAGATGGGATGCCCACTTATCACCTGGCCAATATTGTAGATGACCATTTGATGGAAATCAGCCACGTGATACGGGGCGAAGAATGGCTGCCGTCTCTTCCACTTCATGTGTTGCTTTACGAAGCTTTTGGCTGGGAAAAACCGCAATTTGCTCACCTCCCATTGCTTTTAAAACCCGATGGAAATGGCAAGCTAAGCAAACGTGATGGTGACCGCCTTGGCTTTCCTGTTTTCCCGCTGCAATGGAAAGATCCAAAAACCGGAGAAACATCCTCCGGATACCGCGAAAACGGTTACTATCCTGAGGCAATGGTAAATATGCTGGCTTTGCTGGGTTGGAATCCGGGCAGCGATCAGGAATTGTTTAGCATGGACGAGCTGATTGAAGCCTTCTCGCTGGAACGCGTTGGAAAATCGGGTTCAAAATTTGATCCTGAAAAAACCAAATGGTTCAACCATCAATATTTGATCCGCAAGACGGATGAAGAACTAGCTGCTGAATGGTTAGTTTGGCTCAAAACATTTAAAAACCTGGATATAACAGCCAATCAAGCAACGAAAATTGTTTCCCTGGTTAAGGAACGCGCACAGTTTGTGCATGAACTCTGGGACGAAGCCTATTTCTTTATCGAGGCACCGGAAAGCTACGACGAGAAAGTGGTTAAAAAACGCTGGAAAGCCGATAGTCCGGAACAAATGGAAACGCTGGCCACATTGATTGAAACCGTTGAAGATTTTACTGCCGGGCCGATTGATGAAAAAATCAAATCCTGGATTACTGAAAACGAACTTTCCATGGGCGGCATCATGAATGCCTTGCGTCTATTGCTGGTAGGCGCAGCCAAAGGCCCCCATTTGGGAGATATCATGGAAGTGATAGGCCGTGAAGCAAGTCTGAAGCGCATCCGAAACGGGATCAAAACACTGGAATCCAACAATTAAGATTGAGTTTATGGCAGTTATTTCAATAGAAGGGATGGAGTTTTTTGCGTATCACGGCTGCTTTGCGGAAGAGCAACTGATAGGCACCTGGTTTGTGGTCGATCTGTTTCTGGAAGTAGATACCAGCTCGGCAGAAGCCTCTGACAAACTGGAAGAAACAGTGAACTATCTGGCAGTATATCAGGTAGTAAAACGCGAGATGATGATCAATTCCAATTTGCTCGAACATGTAGGACGCCGGATTTTGAAGGCGGTGCGGAATGAATTTGCAACGGTCGAAACAGCACGTATCAAGGTACGAAAAATGAATCCGCCACTGGGTGGTAAGATGGATTTTGTAAGCCTAACATTGGAAGGATGAAAGCTGATAAATTAAAACTGATCGAACCGGAAGTATGCCCACGCTGCGGCATGAACTTTGAATGCGGCAAATCGGGCAAATGCTGGTGTTATGAAGTCGATACAAAACCTTCGGTATTGGAGCTCATCAGCGAAAAATACGACAGCTGTTTGTGTCCTTCCTGCCTAAGAGAAGTGAACGCGCAAGGAAAAGTTTAATCCTTGCCAAAAAAAGAAATAATCGTATCTTTGCAGACCCAAAAATAATGGTCTCGTGGCCGAGTGGTTAGGCAGCGGTCTGCAAAACCGTGTACAGCGGTTCGAATCCGCTCGAGACCTCAAAAAAAAAGAGCTTTAAAAAGCTCTTTTTTTATTTCCTGTTATTCAGTTCCCTGAGCCTTCCACGGGACTCGAACCCGCGACCTGCTCATTACGAGTGAGCTGCTCTACCAGCTGAGCTAAGAAGGCATATTACAGCGGCAAAATTACACTTTTCTTAAGCTTATTCTTGCACTTTCTGTTAAATATTCCTTGCCCTTAAGTAGCTTATTTCTATTTTTGTTGCTTACCATCAACTCGCAATCACATGAAAATCCTTTTTGTTTGCCTGGGCAATATTTGTCGCTCTCCCGCTGCTGAAGGTATATTTGCGCACAAAGCACAGCAAGCAGGCCTGCAGGTAGAAATTGATTCGGCAGGAACCGCGGCTTACCATGCCGGAGAAAAAGCCGACCGGCGTATGCGTCAGACAGCAAAATCGCGCGGATATGAGCTTACTAGTATCTCCAGACCTGTTACCAATGCCGATTATGAATCCTTCGATTACCTTATCGCCATGGATAATCAAAACTATGACGAGCTGCGCGAAAAAGCTTTAACACCCGAACAAGCTGAAAAAGTTTTGCGCATGCGCGATTTCTTTTCTAACGCAGATTATGATCATGTGCCAGATCCCTATTATGGCGGTTCAAAGGGTTTCGACATTGTGATAGACCTGCTGGAAGAGGGTTCCGACAACCTGATAAAGTTCCTTAAACAACACTAGTTTTGACAGCAATTCTACAATTTTTCAGCTTCGTGCTGCTGGCCAGCGTAAGGCTGCTTATGACACCTCCCGTTGCCTTTCTGGCCGGCATGTCGTTTTGGGAAACCTTTGCTGCTGTGAACACCGGTGGTCTGATTGGTTTTGTCTTTTTCTATTTTATGAGCGACCTCATAAGCCTGAAACCAAACCGTAAAAAAAATGCCATAACTTCTTCCAAAAGGATAAAAAAAATAAGACGAATTCTGGTTTACCGCAACCGTGTGGGCCCCTGGCCTTTTATTCTTACTTCGCCCTTTCTATCAGTTCCCGTTAGTGCTTTTATAATCCGTAAATTGTATCCCCGATCATTCAAGGTGCTCATTTTTTCCCTACTGACGATCTGCTTTTGGGGCAGCCTTTCATGCCTGCTCTTTTCGCCTGTTAGCTTGTTTAGCCCTTAGCGAACAACAAATTAGTCTTGATGTGGTCAATGGTCTATGAGTAGGCGAGAAGTTTCAGTTTAGCAAGCTGCTTAGCCGAACAAGATTTTAAGCCACCAACAGCATTCAAATTAATTTCTTCGAAAATTGGAATAAGCTCACTGGCCAAAGCAGGCTCGCGCTGACAAACATCAACCAGAAAAACCATCGCATTCGCCCTTACAGCAATTGCATATCGCTCATTACGAATCCATTTAAAGCAGGCATCATAAATTTTTCCCAGCTGCTCCGATGATGCCAAATGTTCTGCCGTCAAATTCATGGAAGCCAGCGGCAAAAGATTTCGCCTTACGCTATCTGATTCCGTTGACAAAATCCAGTGTAGTATATCCTCATAAAAGGAAAGCAGCAAATCCGGATTTTCATCAAATATTTTGCGCATCACCCAGGAAGCATGATTTTCGATACGCCCCCTGTTCGCCCTTCCACATGAAATATTCAAGGCAATCAGTTCTTCTTGGTTTTCAATCCTTCTGGCAATTTTAGTGATGTTTTGCTGCGAAGGATATTGCCCCAGTAAGGTATTCATTTCCAGCTGGTATGCCTCCAAATCTCTGTTCATCCTGAAATACTTTAAGCTACAAAACTAATCACAATTTCAGTTTCTGCTCCCTTCAATCAAAAACAAATTATGGCTACTTTTGAAGTTCAATAGTTTAAAAAACCCACTATGCAGAAAAAACTTTTCACCCTTGGCATTAAAGTGCGCGATTACGAATGTGATATGCAGGGAGTTGTGAACAATGCCAACTACCAGCACTACCTCGAACACGCACGGCACGAATTCCTAAAAACCATCGGGCTTGATTTTGCCCGGCTCAATGAAGAGGGTATTTTATTGGTTGTGAAACGCATCGAAATGGATTATCATTTTCCGCTCAGGAGTGGAGATGCATGTGAGGTGAGCTGCCAGCTGGAGCGCATTTCGCCTTTACGTTTTGGCTTTGTACAACAAATCATCCGGACGAGTGATCAAAAACCGATTATTTCGGCACGCGTTATCGGTACTTCTATCAACCGTCAGGGAAGGCCATTCCTGCCCGAAGTATTGGATAAACAATTTCAGCCTGAGTAAATAGCTTGCAAGCGATGCGTTGGGTAAAACTCTTAACAATCATCCTGAGTCTGCTGTTGACAACTCACAGCAGCAATGGCGCCAAGGCCCAAGGCAGCAATGAGTGGCTCGGCAAAGCAAGCCTTTTTCCCGCCAAACCCCTGGATTATCGCGAAGCACAGTTCAGCGGTTCACTTTATGTGTTGCACACCCCATCAGGATGGCCCAATCGTATGTTTGCCAACTATTCGGCAGGCATCAACCGAAGTATTTACCGCTGGAACGGTTCCACTGACAAGCCAAGAGAGTTCGGGCTGGAAATAGCCACATTCACCCAATTTATTTTCGAAGATCCACTCAACTGGTTTCAGGTCAATCACTTCAACACGGAGTATAAAGTGGGCATTCATTACAATTGGCAAAACAGTAATCATTGGGCATTCCGGCTGCGGCTTTATCACATTTCAGCCCATTTGGGTGACGATTTTATCTACCGCTTTTACATCAATGCCTATTTGGACAATTCACGCATTTATGAAGTGTTGGATTTTAGCGCCGCTTATGCATTTCAACACTTCGAAATCTATGGCACAGTAGGCATAATACCGCATTCTGCTTATGAACGCAAACGCCTGATGGCAGATATCGGTGGTTCGTGGAGCAAGCCAATCCGGCAAAAAGACTGGCTGCGCTGGATGCTGGCTATGCATACACAGTTTGAGCAGGAGACCAATTTTTACCCCGGCACCCGGCTTGCCGCAGGAATAGAAATAGGGAAGGAGGGAAGCGCACCATTAACAATCATGCTGGATGTATTTCATGGCTACATACCTTTCAGTCTCTTCGACAAAGCCCGCATCACCTGGATTGGTGGCAGCATGAGTTTTCAGCCTTTCAACTGATTACTTCTGAATCTCGAATTTTCCTTTGAATATCAAATAATTATTCAACGTATCCACCTGTGCATCAACTTCAAATTCGCCGGAAAAATAATCCTCCGAAACAGAATCTACCTGAATATAACCGGTATAACCCAAAAATCTGACCATACTGTCGCGCTCAATTTCTGCACTTAAGTATGCCGTTTCATAGTTGTCAAATCTAAAAATTCCGGGGCCATCAAGCACGGGTCGTTGAAAATTACCAACTTTTATCACAAAGGTGGCGGGAGGATCAATTTCTGTATTTCGCCAGATAGCTACAGCATAACCATCTGATAACTGATAGTTCATCAGTTGTGCTTCGTAGTCGGCAAAATATTCCTTATTCATGCGATAGGCTCGCATACAAAATGAGGTGCCGCAATCCGGTGCCTCAAGTGTAGGTTCGTCCTCCTCTTTACAGGCAGTAAAGAGCAGTAAAAACATCCATAAACCAAGTAAATAGAAGGCTTTCATCTTGTTGTTTAAGCCGGTGAAGTTAGCAAGAATTTCAAAATCACAATTAATAAACAGCTTATTGAACATAGTGATCAAAATGATTGTTTATACACAGTTAATTTTCAGCTCAGTACAAGTTAAACCATTTTAGCGATGCACATAGGGTATCAGCTTGCTGAACTGTCAGAGCTACATAAATAACCAGAAATTCATTAAACTATGAAAAAACTATTTAACTTACTATTTACACTACTTGCGAGCATCCTGGTGATGGCACAAAACACGCCTTACGCTCTTATTGCTACCGTAAACGACAATGATGTGAACCTGCAATGGGAAGAACCCTTCGAAGGCCAGCTTACTGAGTTGAGCTATACGGATGGCATAAATTTTACTGGCTTGAGCATTGCCAGCACAGAACCTTTCTCTGTTGGTGCGCGCTTCGCACCAGAACAATTGAATGGATTCGATAATTTCAATATTATTCAGGTGGAATATTTCCTGTTTGAGGAGGTAAGCAGCCTGAGTGTAAAAATCTATGAAGGCGCCGAAGGCAATGGCTTAATTTATGAGCAGGAATTTTTCGATTTTGTGCCCGAAGCATGGAACTTGTTTTATCTTGATGCACCACCCGCTATTGATGCCTCACAAGACCTATACATAACGGTAGAGCTGCAACAAAACGATGACTACAGCTTTCCAGTTGGCCTGGATATGGGTCCCGCAGTTTCAGGCTATGGCGACTTGATAAATTTTCAAGGCGTGTGGGAAAGCCTGACAGATTGCGGTTTTAACAATAACATAAGTATCCGGGCATTTATTAGCGATTTTAACGGAAACAGGGCACAATTAAACAATGGTCCGATCGTATATAATTTCCCGTCAAATAGTAAAGGTGAACTGGCTATTAAACAGGGTGTGCCGGTGCCAGCTCCTCAACGCGAAAATCGTTCAAGAGAATTACCCGATAGCTATAATATTTACAGAAATGGTGATTTGATTGGCTCCGCTACCAGCTTAAGTTATGATGATCTTAACGTTGACAATAGCATTTATACTTATGGCGTTTCTGCCATGTATGGCAGCGACGAAAGTGCTCAGGTACAAACAGTGGTGCAGGTTGGATCACCCGATTTCATGATTCTGCCCGAAACCTTTATCGATACTTTCCCGGCTGGAAATATCGTTACACGTCCTATAGAAATCGTAAATAATGGCAATATTGAATTGATATGGTCAGCCTGGGCCGACAATTACGATATCACGCTCAGCCAGAATCAGGGAAGTATAGCGCCCGGAGAATCACAGCAGATTGATGTACAATTTTCCACTTACTATTATAATCCGGGAACCTATTACGAAAGTATCGTTTTTACGACCAATGATGCTGCATTCCCCGAATATGAGTATGCCCTTCAATTTACTGCCATTTCCGCGCCCGGCTTTTATATGTACACCAATGAACTAGAATTTGGTGATGTATTACTAAACCAACCCGCTATCAAACAGTTAATCGTTGCGAACGGGGGTTATGAAGAGCTCGTGCTGAGTAATTTCACTTCCGACAGCCCCTATTTTGAAGCCGTAAGTGATGAACTGGTAATACCCGCTCAACAATCAGCTTACCTGCAATTTGTATTTACGCCCGATGCTGTGGAAGATTATGAAGCAACAATTACCTTCAACACCAACGATCCGCTGAACGAAGAAGCCGAAGTAATCCTCACCGGATCAGGCATTGTGCCGGCGCCGATTTATCTTTTTGGTGAAGTGATCGACAACAGCGATGTTCAACTCGAATGGGCTGATGTATCAGGCGACCAAGGCAATTGGTTGTCCTATTGTTCTGACGATTATTACTATTCTGTTGGCACAGGCGATGGTGCCACTTTTGAAATTGCCATCGGATGGCCAGCCGGATCTTTGAACAATTTTGATGGACAATCAATCGCGAATGTGGCATTTTATCCAACCAGCGAGCTAACCACTTATACCATAAAAGTTTACGGCGGCGACAGCCTCTCCACCTTAATCTACAGCCAGCCAATAACCGAATATATAAGCAATCAATGGAATGTGGTTGGCCTGAATACACCTGTTGGAATTAATGCTGATGAAGCAATTTATGTTGCACTGGAAATTAACCAGTCCGAAGATGAATTCGCTGCTGCCATGGATATGGGAAGTGCTGTGCCAGGTTTAAGTGATCTGATTAATATTTATGGCGAATGGCAGTCAACCACCGAATTTGGATTCGATAATAACTGGTTGATCAAAGTTTTTGTGGTGGATACAGAAAATACAATGACGCCGCTTCCTGTACCAGTTGCTCAGCGCGAAAACCATAATGCAGGTCTTCGTTTGCAGCAACACACATTCAAAGGCCTCCATGCTGATTTCCCGCATTATACTGCTGCCGAAAGAACAATGGCTTTTACCGGCTACAATGTGTATCGCAACGGAGCCTTGATCGAAGAGCTCACCAGCGAAAACACCTACCTTGATGATAACATAGGCCTTGGCACCTTTGAGTATGGTGTTACTGCAGTGTATGCCGAAGGCGAAAGTAACCCTGTAACCCGAACCATTCAGGTTGGCTCTCCGGTTCTTGTGCTTTCACCAGCCGTTATCACCGACTCCATTGAAGGAGGAGTAGAAGTGAAAACCTACGACATTGATTTTTCCAACGAAGGTTTGATTGATCTGGAGTGGGAATTTGAAACTTTACCTGACGGAATAAGTTTCAGTGCCAATGGCGGAACAATCGCCCCGGGAGCATCCGAAACAGTGACCCTTACCTTCGATGCAACAGCTATGTTTCCCGGACCGCGCAATCTGGTTATCAATATACCCACCAACAACCTGAATCAACCCCTAACCTCACTCGCTATCAATATGATAGTAACAGGTGATGGCGGGTTGCTGTTCTCAGAAACGCTTGTTGATTTTGGTATGGTCAATATCAATGAACAAATCACAAAAACAGTTCAGGTGGTGAACAACTCAGCAGTTCCGGCTTTCATTTATACAGGATCAGACACCTACTTCTTCCAGCCCTACATTGACAACTATCACCTTCTGCCCGGCGATAGTGCTATGATAACAATCAGTTTTCTGGGAAATGAAGTAGGAGCCTATGAAGCTAATTTGCTCATATCAAGCCATTTTGACTACGAGTTGGTTGAATACAGCATTCCCATGTATGCCTTCGTGAGCTTACCCTCACCGGCCTCACTTACCGGCGAATTATCAGGTGATACAGTTAGCCTGAACTGGTATCCTCCGGGCGTAAACCCACTGATGCTGCAATATGGAAATGGCGGCGTGCAAACGGCTATTGGCGGGCCTGAAAATTTTGAGGTTGCTGCCAAATATGAAGCTGATCTGCTGCAATATTACGCAGGCAAAACCGTGACCCATATTGGTTTTTATACCTGGGATGATATTCCTGAGTTTACGCTGAAAGTTTATACAGGTGACGATGCCAATACGTTGGTGCTGGAGCAGCCTGTTGAATCTGTTACTGCAATGACCTGGAATGATATTGAGCTGTCGAGTCCGATAGCTATTGACCCCGAAATAACCCTTTGGCTGGGCTATCAAATCACAAGTGAACCATATATGTACGCCATAGGTGCTGACTTTGGACCTGCTGTTGCCGGCAAAGGCGATCTTTATAAACTACCCGGCGAGGAATGGGCATCCTTAACAGATTACGGCCTGCCCTACAACTGGAACATCCGTGGCTGGGTAAGTGATGGCGACAGCATTGCTCCGCTTACGTATCAGGATGGAATTCCAGTACCGGAAACCAACACTATGATCCCCAATAATCTGACACTGGAGAAAGGTCCGTTCAGCTTTGATCACAACCAACGTGCTGCTAATGCAACTTTCGTGGGTTATAAGGTATATCGCAATGGCGAAACGCTGACCGCACAGCCCATAGCTGAAACAAACTGGACTGATCTGCTGGAAGCTCCGGGTGGATTCCTGTACGAAGTAACCAGCGTATTTGACATCGGCGAAAGCATGCCGGCTTCAATATTTATTTCAAACGACTCTACCATCAATATGCCCGAAGGATGGGAATTTGTACCCACCAATTTTATGCACAACATTTATATTCCTGTTGAAGCAGCAGTGCGCAGTGGCCTGGAAATGGAATCAGGCGATATCATGGGTGTGTTCTATCACGAAAACGGCGTGCCCTATTGCGCGGGTGCTGTGGCTTATCAAAACGGCCAATTGATGATTACGGCCTATGGCGATGATCCGATGACACCAGAAAAAGAAGGATTTGTATTTGGAGAAACCATCTATTGGAAGGCTTACCTGCAGGGTCAGGAAATTGCATACGACCTCAACGTAACCTATGATGCGGCCATGCCGCAACACGATGGACATTTCCACATGGGAGGTCTCTCGATGCTGGCTACCATGGAAACCGTTATCCTGGATCTGGACGAAACACTGGCCGCAAGTGTTCGTGTTTATCCAAACCCCAATACGGGTTCTTTTACCCTGCATGGGCTGCAAGCCGGCGATCAGGTAAGCATTATGGATGCCACCGGAAGGTTAATCGATCGTTTTGAAGCAACAGACAACACCTTCAATATATCTGTTGAAGCCAAAGGTTTGTTAATACTTTCATTCCAGCGTGCAGATCAAATCACCCACCAAAAGATTTTGGTTCAATAAATTCAGCTTTGGTCTGATATGTAGAAAACGCTGCGCCCTTTGTGGTGCAGCGTTTTTTTTATTGCCGTTCAGAAACTCTTGGCACTTATGTGCCCGAATTAAAAGCTTTTTTTACCTTTATGCCGTAATAACCAAACCACTGATTTTATGCACCAATTAGGCAGATCCTACTAAAATCAAATCACTTTAAAAACAATGGAAACCTAACCAATTTTTGGATCCATGATAACAAAAGCAGCCACTAAAAGTCTAATAACTAAAAAGTCAGGATGTCTTTCATAATGAACCGGAAAGGGAACATTTAAAAGACTGAAAGGGGTTATAAAAACGAGTTGTGGGTAATGCTAAGAGAGACCGCGCAAATGCCGACCCACAAACAACACATTTAAAAATCCCGCTGGCTGATCCACTTCCGTCTCGATAATTATCGGGATTAAAAGAATTGTTTTTATGTTATAGCACAAAGAAATCTTAGTAATATTTTGAGAATAGTAGATTAATTTGATACTTTTGTAGAATATTTACTAAATATGAATGCAAAAGAATATATAAAATATCTGTTATCAATTGAAAGCTATTCATTTTCATTGGATGAGATTGCAAAGGAAACATCAGTGAGCAGTAATTCTTTAAAATTCGAATTACATAGACTTTCAGAGAAAGGAGAAATAGTAAATCTCCGTAAAGGTTTTTATTTAATTATCACACCTCGATACTCATCAGCAAAAAAACTTCCAATTCAACTGTATTGTGAAAAACTATTTAATCATCTGAATAGAAATTACTATGTAAGCTTATTCTCCGCCGCAAAATTTCATGGAGCAAGTCACCAACAAGTTCAACGAGATTACATTATAATCGAAAAACCAAAGTTTAACGATATATCAAAAATTAATATAGACATTCGGTTTTTCACAGCAAGCAAATGGTCTGATAAAAATATTCAGCAAAAGAAATCAGATGCAGGCATTTTTAAAATTTCAAGTCCTGCATTGACAATTGTTGATTTAATACATTACCAAACAAAATTGGGCGGGATAAACAGAATGCTTGCGACAATTGAGGAATTGGCTGAAGAATTAGCAGAATCTGATTTGTCAGAACTCTTAAGCTGGTATCCTAATAAAAGTACTTTGCAAAGATTTGGTTTTTTGCTTGAAGAGCTTGGTATGGATGAAAAATTTCAAGAAATAATTTATTCAGAATTAAAAGCTAGAAACTTTTTTCCTGTTTTGTTAAGTCCAAAATCGAAAGAAAAACCAGGTGCAGTTGATAATAAGTGGAAAGTAGCTATTAATGTAAAATTAGAAAGCGATTTATGATACCTAGACCATATATAGCAAAATGGCAGGAATACGCACCATGGACTGAATTTTCGCAGGTTGAGCAGGATTTGATTATTTCCCGAACCTTAGTGGAAATATTCTCTGATGACTTACTGAGAGAAAACCTTGCTTTCAGAGGAGGAACGGCTTTACATAAGCTCTATCTTAGTCCGGCACCTCGTTATTCTGAGGATATTGATTTGGTGCAAATTAAAGAAGGCCCAATAAAACCAATAATGGAGAGGTTAAACGAAGTAATTACCTTCTTTGAAGAACCAAGAAAAACGCAAGTAAGAGGACATGGAGCAAAAGCATTATATCGTTTCACATCGGAATATGAAGAAATACGAATGCGATTAAAACTCGAATTAAACTGCAAAGAACATTTTAATGTGCTTGAATGGGTTGATTTTCCTTTTGAAGTTAAAAGTGAATGGTTCTCTGGTAAAGCAGAATTAAGAACTTACAATATAAACGAACTTTTAGGATCAAAACTTAGGGCATTGTATCAAAGAAGCAAAGGAAGAGATTTGTTTGATTTAGATTATACGCGACAAAATATGGATTTGGACTATGAGCAAATCATAACTTGTTTTAAGGAATACACTTCATTTGCAACGGGGAAAAGACCACCAAGTAAAAAAGAGTTCTTACTTAATATTGAAGAGAAAGAGCTTAGTGCTGAGTTTATAGGTGATATGGAAGCTGTGCTAAGAACCGATATTAAATACAATCAGAGTGATGCTTTTAATTGGTTGAAAAAAGAATTGATTGAAAAAATGTAGAAAAATTGGATATTTTGAATGAAACTAAAATAAGGGCAGAGTTAGCCGAAACAGTAGCAAACGACACTAACAATATTGATAAAATATTGAAGCTTCGCACCAACTTGCCTCTTTAGACAAGAATAATGTCCGATTTTCAGTAGACTCAGGTGTTATTGACAGGATTGATAAAGAACTAGTTGCAAGGCAAGAAACTGCTGCTTCTGAATTGGTCAAAAATGCTTATGATGCTGATGCTACCAAAGCGACACTGCTTTTTTTTAAAGTTGATAATAGTGGAGGAACATTAATTATTGATGATGGTGCAGGAATGACCAGAGACCAATTAATAAATGGTTTTATGCGCATTTCTTCAACATCAAAAATTCATGAGCCAGTTTCACCTATTTATGGAAGAAGCATAGCCGGTAAAAAGGGAATAGGAAGTTTCTCAGCTCAACGTTTAGGGAACAAATTAACCATAATTACACAAACGAAGAATTCCGAATCGGCTTTTAAAGATTGTTGTAAACTGGGAAAAGTATTTATAGCTAGTGTCGTGTCAATGCTACTGTGTCGGTTAAGTCGCAGCGATTTTTTCTCAGATCGAAAAAGAAAATCTGCGCATCCCGCACATGCGGGACGTAAAGGATTTATTTTGAAGATATGAGGA